>Ga0265298_10000038_pt1 | contig 178917 bp, 136 predicted proteins | sample AusTroGonzalo_MG_3_FD_193486 | JGI IMG/M metagenome (GOLD analysis project Ga0265298, IMG submission 193486) | Bovine rumen microbial communities from tropical cattle in Woodstock, Queensland, Australia - Gonzalo_01 | ecosystem: Host-associated > Mammals > Digestive system > Stomach > Rumen ...
TTTACAACCCATAGGGCCGTCTTCCTTCACGCGGCATGGCTGGGTCAGAGTTGCCTCCATTGCCCAATATTCCCTACTGCTGCCTCCCGTAGGAGTCTGGACCGTGTCTCAGTTCCAGTGTGGGGGTGAATCCTCTCAGAACCCCTAAACATCGTCGCCTTGGTGGGCCGTTACCCCGCCAACCAGCTAATGTTACGCATGCCCATCCTTAACCAACGGATCTTTATATAAAAGACGATGCCGTCTCTCATACACATGGGATATTAGCGCCAATTTCTCGGCGTTATGCCCCGGTTGAGGGTAGGTTGCATACGCGTTACGCACCCGTGCGCCACTCGTCGCCCCAGTATTGCTACCGGTCGTTACCGTTCGACTTGCATGTATTAAGCCTGCCGCCAGCGTTCATCCTGAGCCAGGATCAAACTCTCCATCCTAATTAATTTCTTTTCTTTTTTTGTCTGTCCCGACTTTATCGCTTGCGTTTTTTCTCAAAAGTCTTTTTGAGCCATTTGCTACATCATTCCATTCTTTCAAAGAACTTCCCAAAACCTCCCTCTTTCTCAGCGCCCCGTTCCGTTCGTTTTGGGATTGCAAAAGTACCACCTTTTTTTGATTTGACAATACCTATCCAAACTTTTTTTGCACTTTTTTGCTATCTTACTCATTATCAATATGAAAAAATTTAGATTATTAAGATTTTTTGGTTAAAAACTTTCATTTTTAGCACATTTTTTGGCATAATACGCCCATTCGTTTCGGAGAAATTTCTTTGTTTTCGGAAAAAATCTGGAATTAATACGCAAAATGCATTCCTTATTACCGAATAAATTTTTACGTTTTTCAGGGCTCCCAATACAAAAAAGTTGTACTTTTGCATCCTCAAAAATAAAAAAGGATTGCGAAAGGCTTTTACATATATAATATTGTCACTGCTGATATACCCTCTTTGGGCAACCCATCAACGCTCGGGTGAAATAACTTATGAGCATTTATCAGGCTTGACCTATCGCTTTACAATCGTTACATACACATATACACCCAGTCCGGCTGACCGACCTGAAATTGATGTTTATTGGGGTGATGGAAGTGCTTCAACTATTCCACGTTATTCTAAAATTAACATGGAAAATGACATCAGCCAAAACATATATATAGGCGACCATACCTTTGCAGGCAACGGTGTATACACAATTTCCTTTGAAGATCCTAATCGAAACGCAGGTATTGTCAATATTCCCAACTCTGTCAATATTCCATTTTATATTGAAACCACACTCATCATCAACCCTTTTTTAGGAAGCAATAGTTCTCCTATGCTTCTCAATCCACCTATTGACAACGGATGTACAAATACTCCTTACTACCATAATCCAGGGGCATACGATATCGATGGTGACAGCCTTTCCTTCAGGTTGATTAATTGTCGAGGATACGATGGGGAATTCATACCGGGATACACCCTCCCCCATGCTTCCAACTATATTAGTATCGATCCCATAACTGGCGATTTGACATGGGACAGTCCCACCATGGTCGGCGAATATAACATAGCTATTCTTATCCAAGAATGGCGACAAGGAATTCTTATTGGTAGCGTTGTACGTGATATGCAAATCTCCATTGTTGCCTGCGATAACAGACCCCCTACAATTGAGGCAACAGACACCTGTGTTACAGCTGGCGAAAAGATTAACATGACCATACGTGCAACCGATCCCGAAGGGGGAGAGGTGTCACTAAGTGCCACCGGTTCCTGTTTTTTGATACCCTCTCCCGCTATATTCCCTTATGCAAGTAGTATTTCTCCTGTCACATCCCATTTTATATGGGAAACCTCTTGCAGTCACATCAGTGCTCAACCATACTCCGTTTTCTTTAAAGCTGTAGATGACGGGAATCCTATTGCATTAAGTTCCTATAAAACCATTACCATTCAGATTGTAGCCCCAAAACCAGACAGTTTGGTAGCAACACCCATAGCCAACACTATCCATTTGTCATGGGAGTTGTACTCTTGTACCAATGGACAGGGATTCAAGATATACCGACGGAATGGCAGCAATCCCTTTGAACCCGGGGAATGCGAAACCGGCATGCCCGATGACCAAGGTTACTACCTCATTGGCACATGCAATAGCATATACGACACAAGTTTTATTGACGACGGTTCTGCCAGACCTCTATATCATGGCAACGAATACTGCTACCGAATCACAGCATTCTTTGCAGACGGAGCTGAAAGCTACGTATCTGATGAGGCTTGTACACGTTTGGCCAACGATGCTCCTCTTATCACACATATCGACGTGGAAGATACCCATGAAAGCAATGGCAGCATTTATGTCTCTTGGCATAAACCCACTGAGTTTGACAGTTTACAATTTGGCCCTGAATATCAGTATAGAATTTTCCGGAAAGTTCGTAACAGTTCAAACGCATTTATCCCCATTGATACAACCTATTCCCTCAATGACACCAGCATTATTGATATGGGCTTGAACACCTCAACACAAGACTATCAATACAAAGTTGAATTCTGGGGAAAAGCAAATGATTCCATGCAATTCATTGAAAGTTCAGACATCAGTTCTTCAATATATTTAAATGTAGAACCGATGGATAAAAAGCTGAGATTGACATGGAATGAGCAGGTGGCATGGGAGAACCAGAGCTATACTATTTTCAAACTAAACGAAGACCTGCACACTTGGGACTCCATAGCAGAGACCTCTGAGCATTTTTATTTAGACGAGAATCTTGAAAATGATAAAGAATATTGTTACTATATTCGTTCCAAAGGAGGTTATTTTACGCCCGACAGTCTGTATCCGCTCTACAACAAATCACAGAAAAATTGTGGAACACCCATCGATAACATCCCTCCTGAAATTCCTGATTTAGAAGTCACGACAGACTGCCAATCAGTATTTTTAGAATGGACATTCAGCAGTGCCGAAGCTGCTACCGACGTAGAAACATTCTATATATATTACAAACCCACCCTTGATTTACCATTTTTCGTCATCGACTCCATAGACAATTCATACTGCAATCAAGCGCAATGCTCATATACCATTTCTTATTTACCTTTCGTTACCGGATGTTTTGCATTGGCTTCCTCCGATTTCAACCACAATCTTTCAGGCAGAACCGACTCCACCTGTTTTGACGTGGATGATTGCATGGATTATCGTTTGCCCAATGTTTTCACTCCTAACGATGATGGGGCAAATGATTTATTTCAGCCTTATCAGCCATACAACAATGTTGAAAAAATAGACATGACCATTTACAATCGATGGGGTCGCAAGGTCTTCCATACAGAAAATCCCAATATAGACTGGGATGGAAGAGATTACCTTACCAAAGAAGTCTGTTCAGATGGCACCTACTTCTATAGTTGCGACGTGTATTTGCATGCACTCACAGGCATTATCGTAAAACCTTTACACGGAACAATTACCATTGTCACCAGCAGATAAACCTAATTGGCACAAGCCAAAGTGGCCACACTCACTTTCACTCCTTTTACTTTCAGCAATTGCGTGATTGCTGCCTCAAGTGTAGCTCCTGTGGTAAGCACATCATCACAAATTAAAATATGCTTTCCGACAATTGCATCAACATGATCTGTTCTAAACACATCCTTCACATTCTCCCAGCGTTGAATACGGTTCTTCCTCGTTTGCGTTTCCGTAAAATCTTTCCGGACCAAAATATCAGCATAGTAAGGAATATTCATACTTTTACTTAGACCTTTGGCAATCCATTCGCTCTGGTTATAACCTCTTGATTTCTGCTTTCTCGAATGCAAGGGGACAGGAATTATACAATCTACAGCTTGGTAAAAGGAACTATCCAATAATTGCCTCCCATACATTTCGCCAAGATAACATCCCAGTTCTTTATTACCGTTATATTTCAATGCATACAGAATTTGCTGCACTTTATTCCCTTTTTTATAAAAAAGCATGGAGGCAACCTTCTCAACAGGCACCCTACCCGCAAATATATTATCCAACGGTGAACTTTCCTGCAGGTGATAATTAGTTTCAGGAAGCTGCATCAAACATGACAAACAAAAATATGATTCATTCTGCAACAGAGCATTACCACAAGCAACGCAAGTACGCGGATAGAAAATGGAAATAAAATTTTGGAAAAGACGACAAATTCTATTCATAGTGCACAATAAATTAGTATTTTTGCGTTTTGAAAAAAACGGATTCAAAAATACGAAAAAATGGAAATTATAAATCAAGAAAACGAAAAAAATCCCTTAAAAAAATGGGTAATTATTCTGGGTGCATTATGTGTATTCCTATTGTTCACTACATTATATTTCGGTTTCTTTGCCAAACCGGTATTTAATACAGAATATACTCAGGTAACACAAGAAAAAGAAAATCTTCAAGCCGAATTGGATGCACTATTGGCCGAGCACGAACAAATCAAGAGCGAATACGGCGAATTGTCAGACCTTTTGAGCGAAAAAGACAGTACCATTATGGCCAACGCCGCTGAAATTCAAAAACTGATTGCCTCTCAAGCTGATTACAATAAAATCAAGAGACAACTGCAAAGACTGCAAAACATTGCTCAAGAATATGTCACCGAAATTGATCAGTTATACACTGAGAACAAAGCGTTGAAAGAAGAAAACACACAGGTAAAAGAAACCTTAGCCCAAACGCGTGAAGAAAAAGCACTTTTGGAACGTCATAAAGACAGCCTTAATACCAGATTATCAGGTGCTGCAGTATTCAAAGCATACAATATTCACAGCAAAGCGGTGTATTACAAATCTAAAGGTGACGAAGTGGAAACCGACAAAGCTTCACGTGCACAAGCTCTAAAAACCACGCTGACATTAGCTGAGAATCCCTTACTTCCCAGTGGGCCGGTAAATTTATATTGTCGTATTGCCATTCCTGAAACGGGAAGAGTGCTTACCCCTGGAGCTGGTGATGCATATACTTTCGTCAATGATGGGCAGCGTCTGCAATATACTGCCAAAACCACCGTCAACTACGAAAACAAGGCTCAAAATGTTACCCTGAAATGGGATATACGTAACAATGACAAAGCCATCAAAGGCAGATACATTGTTCAGGTCTTCACCGATAACGCTTATTTAGGAGAAGGTTATATCACCTTAAAATAAGATTTTGAGACTTAGGGGTTTAACTTCCACCAGCAAATCTTTATCCATCATTATAGGTTCGCCGTCGATATTTACGACGGCGTCTTTTTTTCGTCTCACAAAAATCTTTCTAGCTTGTAGGGATTGAAAATATGGCGAGTGATGAATCTGTCCCGCCAGCAATTGGGTCGCCACAAATGGTGCTGCCGGGAGAATGGGTTTTTTCAAAATGCACACATCCAGTAAACCATCGTCCAACATGGCTTTAGGAGCTATTTTTGCCTCATATCCAAACTGATTGGAATTGGCAAAAGTAACCATCAGTGGCCGACTGTCGAACGTGACATTATCGTTCAAAGTAATGGTACAACTATCTATCTGTGCATGAAAATATTTTTCTACGGCAATTTTCGAATAAGTCAAAAAACCACGATGACCATCACGGGCAAAAGCGTCTGCGGTTTCCGCATCCAGTCCAAAACCGGCAATACTCACAAAGGGAACCCCATTGACTAAGGCAGTATCAATATATTTTGACCGTCCCTTATTAATCACTTTTTTTATGACATTTTGTGGCTGCAAAGATATTTTCAACATCCTGGCCAAACCATTACCCGAACCAAACGGTACAATAGCCATAGTAATGTTGCTATCTATCATAGCCTGGGCCACCTCATTCACTGTTCCATCACCACCCACAGCCGCCACTATATCAATGCCTTCCTCTACTGCTTGGGCAGCCAATTGCTTTGCATGACCTTTCTCCTTTGTATAACACAGTTCATAATCATAGACCGATTTGTCTAACAGACTATCAACCCATGAAGGGAACAACTCCTTTCTACCTTTCCCAGCAATGGGGTTGATCACGAACAATATTTTCTTTTTCTCCATCATCATTAAATGAAACTGCAAATTTACACAAATTTTCATTGCGAAACCATTACCCAAATACACTTCTTACAATAAATTTCTTCATTGGCTAGTATTTCAGAAATTTTACGTATGTTTGCATGAATATTATTGGCAATTATAAACAAACTGCAAGGAATGATGAAGAAGCTCTTTCAAAACGATGTTTTCGTATTGATATTCAGACTGTTGATATTATATCTAATATTGCTTATCACACAGTTTGTTTTTTACTTGTACAATCAAAGTATTGTCGGAAATATTCAACTATCGGCATTTCCCATGATGCTGAAAGGGGCTTTGAAATTTAATACCATTTCTATTCTATATCTCAACACTGTTTTTCTCTTCTTATCTTTGATTCCTTTTAAATTCCGTGAAAAGAAATGGTATCAAGAAATGCTATTCTGGATATACACCATCTCCAACTCCATTGGCATTGTCGTCATGAACCTAGCCGATGCCGTCTATTACCGTTACACTTTCAAACGAATTACCGCAGAGGAATTGCATTTCTTCAAAGAAAACGACAATACAGGCGACATCATCTGGAAATCAATGGGCGAAAACTGGTATATGATTTTGATTGGCATTGTCCTTATTGCATTGATGGTGTTTTTGTATAGAAAAATCAAGTATTCTGGATCCCTCATTTCCAAAAAGGGCGTTTACTACCCCGTTCATTTCATTTTCCTGGCGATTGGTGTTTTCTTTTATATTTTTGGTATCCGAAGTTCCTTCGACCTGAAAGCCCGACCCGTTACCGTCAGTTATGCAGCATTTTATACGCAATCAGCTCCTCAAACATCCGTTATTCTCAGCAATCCTTTCTGCACCCTGCGAACCATACGCATGAAAGACTTTCAAGAATTGAAATACTTTGACGAGGAAGAGGCACAAGCTATTTTTTCACCTTATCATTACCCGACTGGAGATTTCAAATATCAAATAGGCAAGAAAAACATTGTACTAATCGTATTGGAGAGCTTCAACAGAGAGCATTCAAAATACATGATGCCTCACCTCAACAAAGGCAATGGCTATACTCCATTCTTGGATTCGTTGATGCAAGAAGGTTTTGCTTTTACTAATACTTTTAGTAATGGCCGTAAATCCATTGAATCTCTACCTTCCATTTTGGTATCCATCCCATCCTACAAAAAGCCCTTCCCCTTATTGCCCGAATCAGTGGGTGAAATGAGGGCATTCCCGTCTATACTTGAAGAAGACTATGGATATAGCACCCATTTCTTCTGTGGAACTACCGAGAACCAGATGGGCTTTGAGGCCATCGGCAAAATGGCAGGAATCCGACACTTTTACAACCGTGCTCATTTTGAGAAATTACATCCTGGTGAAAATCGGTCCAATGTATGGGGCATTTGGGATATGGACTTTCTACAGTATTTTGCCCAAGAACTCAATCAGATTGATACTCCTTTCTTTGCTTCTGTATATACTCTCACTTCTCATCATCCCTTTAATCTTCCCGAAGAATATCAAGGCAAGATGCCCACCGGCGTCAATCCATTGCAACCCTGTGTGGCCTATACCGATTTGTCTATCAGAAAGTTTTTCAAAACGGTTTCTTCCCAACCTTGGTTCAACAATACCCTATTTATTTTTGTGGCCGACCACGCCAGTGGCTACAATGCATACGAGGAATCGCAAACTGCCAAAGGAAGTACAGCCATCATCTATTTCCTCTATACTCCCGACCACTCTCTACAAGGGAGTAGTCACGAGGTGGTTCAACAGTTGGATATTATGCCAACCTTATTGGGTTTGATGGGTTATAACAAACCATATTTTGCCTTTGGTAGGGACTTCTTCAACGAACCCGAACGGAAACCCATAGCCACCAATTGTGTCAACCAAATTTACCAATGTATCACCGATTCATTGAGTATCTATATGGATGATGAGCAAACGCTATACGCCTATGCTGCAACCGACACACTCCAGCAAAATGATATTCTTGACTTAACCAACGCCAATCAAAAAAACATTGACAACTATTTTAAAGCTATACTTCAATCCTATACCTCTCATCTCCATAAGAAATCATACGTTGTCCCCAAACAAAAATAATAGCTAACGACAATTTTTTCAATATAAATATCAATTGATGAAACAAGTAGATCCCAAAAACATACAAATAGCCAAAAACATCCTGTCTCCCAAAGTGGACAGCAAATTGGTCACCCATCTGAATGCCTGTGTACATTGCGGATTGTGCGGTACCAGTTGCCTCTTCTACAAGAGTTATGATGACCCAAAATTCATTCCTGGAAAAAAGGTAGATTTGGTGGCTTCCATATACCGCAGATACTGCACTTTCATTGGGAAAGTAGCTCCCGATTTGGTTCACGCACGAGATTTGGACGACGACACCATTGCCGAAATGGTTGACTCTTTATACGGAGCATGCACCATGTGCGGACGATGTGTCAAACACTGCTCCATCGGTGTCGATATCCCCTTTGTGGTACGTACTGGAAGACGTATGCTGGCGGCTATGGGCTATGTTCCCAAAACACTGCAAGCCACCGTGGATGCCGCTATCAATACGGGCAACAACATGGGTATTCCCGAAGAGGAATACATCGATACTATCCAATGGATGGAAGAGGATTTGCAAGATGACCTGGAAGATGAGAATGCACGTATTCCATTGAACGAATCCGGCAAAGAGATGCTTTATACGCTCAATCCCAGAGAGCCTAAATTCTTCCCCTTATCCATTGCTGCCGCTGCCAAGATTTTCTATGCAGCCAAAGCCAATTGGACCCTATCCTCAAAAATGTATGATGTTACCAACTACGGCTATTTTTCAGGCAATGACAAAGAAGCTACGCAAATTGCCAAAAATATGTTTGACGAGGTAGAAAAACTCGGCTGCAAAACATTGGTGCTGGGCGAATGCGGCCATGGTTCGAGAGCCTTGCGCTGGGAAGCTCCAAATTACCTGAAAACCAAGCCGGAATTCAAAATGATTACCTTGGTAGAGTTGATTGAAGAATACATCAAAAGTGGGAGAATCAAATTAGACAAAACGCTGAACACTAAGAGATACACCATCCACGATCCCTGCAATATCACCCGAAACGGAGGCTTGTACAACAGTTTGCGTTATGTGATAAAACAGGCTGTTCCTGAACTTATCGAAATGGATCCCTGCGGCAACGATAATTTCTGTTGTGGTGGCGGTGGAGGCATGTTAGCCATGAGCGAGTATAATGAGCGACGCATCAAGGTGGGCGAAATCAAAGCCAACCAAATCAAGGCTACCAAAGCCAATGTGGTCATTACCCCCTGCCACAATTGTGTGGACCAGCTTTCACAAATCAACCATACTTATAAACTCAATGTAGAAATCAAATCGGTTGCGGAAATCGTAGCAGACGCCATTGTATTGTAAATCAACAAATCAACTTAATAATCACTAAAAACATAAAATTATGAAATCTATCGATCAAGCCAATTTCAACGGCAAAAAAGTATTAATCCGCGTAGATTACAATGTGCCGTTAAACGAACAATTCGAGGTAACCGATACCACTCGTATCGAACGCACCAAAGAAACCGTCAACGCCATTACGGAAGAAGGTGGTATCGCTATTTTGATGTCTCACCTCGGTCGTCCAAAGGGAGAAGTTAACGACAAATATTCCCTCCGCCACATTGTAAAAACCGCCTCAGCTATTTTAGGCAAAGAAGTACATTTCTTAGGAGATGTGTTGGATGCTGAAACTCCCAACAAGATTGCTGCATTGAAACCTGGCGACATTGGCTTATTGGAAAACCTCCGCTTCCATGCAGAAGAGGAAAAAGGCGATTTGGAATTTGCCAGAGCTATTGCCAAGTTAGGCGACTGCTATGTTAACGATGCCTTTGGTACTGCTCACCGCGAGCATGCATCCACCGCTACCATCGTCCAGTGCTTCCCCGGCAAGAGCTATGCAGGCTATTTGCTGTACAACGAAGCCGCCAACCTCGACCACGTGCTGCAAAACCCTGTCACTCCCTTCACCGCTATCATTGGTGGTTCCAAGGTTTCCAGTAAGCTCAACATCCTCAACAACCTGCTGGACAAGGTTGACAACCTCATTATCGGTGGTGGTATGGCCTATACATTCCTGAATGCTCTCGGTGTGAAAATCGGTAATTCACTGTTTGAAGAGGATATGGTTCCCGTAGCCAAAGAAATTGTCAAGAAGGCCCACTTGAGAGGTATCAACCTCTACCTGCCCATCGACAATATCTGCGCCGACAAATATGCCGAAGACGCCAACACCTATACTACTACCCAGAATCATATTCCCGATGGTTGGGAAGGTATGGACATCGGTCCGAAAACCATCCGCATGTTTGCCGACATTATCAAAAATTCACGCACCATCCTGTGGAACGGTCCTCTGGGCGTTTTCGAAATGAAGAAATTCTCCAATGGTACCCACGCTATCGCACTGACCGTGGCTACCACCACCATCTCAGGTGCCTACTCATTGATTGGCGGTGGCGACTCTATCGCTGCCATCACCAAATTCGACCTCGGCGATTATATCTCCTATATCAGTACTGGTGGCGGAGCAATGTTGGAATACCTCGAAGGCAAAGCTCTTCCCGGTATCAAGGCGCTGAACGAAGACGAATAATCCATGCTTATATACCTACCAAAAGAGGGTGCTCGTCTGGGCACCCTCTTTTTTTTATTTCAGAAAAACAAAATCTTATTTCTTGAAATAGCGGTTGAACAAACCTTCGAAACCTTTACCGTGACGGGCTTCGTCTTTAGCCATTTCGTGAACGGTATCGTGGATAGCATCCAGATTCAGTTCTTTGGCACGTCTGGCGATACGCATCTTGTCTTCGCAGGCACCGCATTCGGCCACCATACGTTTCTCGAGGTTGGTCTTGGTATCCCATACCACTTCGCCCAGCAATTCGGCAAATCTTGCGCAATGGTCGGCTTCTTCGAAAGCATAACGACGGAATGCCTCGGCGATTTCGGGATAGCCCTCACGGTCGGCCTGACGGCTCATGGCCAAGTACATTCCCACTTCGGTTGCCTCAGCCATAAAATGAGCGTTCAAGTCTTTCTTCATTTCATCGTCAGTATCTTTGGCAATACCGATAACATGTTCAGTCACAAAGTTCAAGCCAGCTGCTTCGTCCAACACTTTCCATTCCACAATCTGTTTGCATTGGGGGCATCTTTCGGGAGCTTCAGTACCTTCGTGAACATAACCGCAAATGGGGCATACAAATTTTTTCTTCATAGTAATAACTTTTATAAGGTTAATATTGTGTGACTTCAAAAGCCTGATTTATATCTTTGCAAAAGTACGGATATTTTTTGAAAAACATATACAGATTCAAAAAAATATTTTTTGATTTCCCTGAACATCTCTCCAAGAATGATTTTTCCGTATCTTTGCCGATTATTAATCTGTAATTATGCGAAAGATTTTCTTACCCCTAATCTTGTTCATTATGATGACCGCCACTGCGCAAAAAGATTATACCCAATATGTCAACCCGATGATTGGCACCAACGGCATGGGACATACTTTCCCCGGAGCGTGCTATCCATTTGGGGGCGTGCAGGTAAGTCCCGATACTGACACCATTCCCCATAACATCAACGGAAAGTACCAACCGCGTGTCTATGACTATTGCGCCGGTTACCAATACCGTGACAACAACATTGTGGGCTTTAGCCACACCCATTTCAGTGGCACTGGCCATTCCGACATGGGCGACATCCTGTTGATGCCCTTCACGGGCAAAGTGCGTCTCAACCCCGGCACCGCCGACAATCCCGATGAAGGCTACCGCTCACACTTCAGCCATACTACCGAAAAGGCCTCTCCTGGCTATTACGAGGTGCGTCTCAGCGATGACGACATCCTTGTGCAGCTCACCGCCACCCCCCACTGTGGCATTCACCGCTACACCTTCCCCAAAGAAGAGTCCCAAAAACTCATTATCGACCTCAATCATGCCATCTACAACTACGATGGAAAGGTGCTTTGGGCTACCCTGAGGATGGAAGACCCCTATACGCTGACAGGCTATCGCATTACCAACGGCTGGGCAAGAGAAAACCATGTTTATTTCGTTATCCATTTCAGTAAGCCTGTGGCTCACTATGGCTATCAGGATTTCGGGAAACAAGACTACCACGGTTTTTGGGGACGCTTCGACCTGAACCACGACTTTCCCGAGATGGCAGGACGCAAGGTGGTGGCCTGGATGGAATTCGAAAAAGACGACAACCCTGTATTGGAAGTGCAGGTTGCCCTCTCCGCCGTCAGCACAGAGGGAGCTAAAATGAACATAGTGGCAGAAACCATGTTAAACTATGTTCCCCTCTCTTTCGATAAAATCTGTCAGGTAACCAAGCATGCCTGGAACGAGAAATTGGGCATTTTTGAGGCACAAGGAACTGATGACCAGCTGGCCATGTTCTATACCTCACTCTATCATACGATGATTAACCCATCTGTCTATCAAGATGTTGATGGGAAATACAGAGGAGTGGACCAAAACATCCACCAAAACAAAGAAGAACGCACCAACTATACAATCTTCTCCCTTTGGGACACCTATCGTGCCGAACATCCTTTGCTGAACATCATCGACCCGATAAAAGCGAGAGATATGGCCGAATCCATGCTGGATCACGCCCGCCAGAGCGTACACCATATCCTGCCCATTTGGAGTCATGCCGGCAACGAGAATTGGTGTATGATTGGCTATCACGGCGTATCGGTGGTGGCAGACGCCTGGCTCAACAATTCCAATGGTTTTCAAGACAACAACCCCTATAGTTTGATCGACCCCTTTGAGGAAGAAATTTTTTCTTTGGTGAATAGAAGTGCCAACTTGGACTATTACGACCATACCGACCTATACAAGAAATTGGGTTATGTGCCCTATAACAAATCGGCTGTCGGCACCTCCATTACCTTGGAAAATGCCTACGAGGATTGGGTGATTTACCAGCTTTACAAAAATGTTCCCCGAACCATCAAAGACGGCAATGGAACCTATTTGGAGGATTTGTTTTGCGAAGAATACCGCCAGCGTGCGCTAAACTTCAAAAACGTATTCAACCCAGAGACAGGCTTTGCACAGGCGCGTTACAAAGACGGCTCGTGGAAGACTCCCACCGACCTGCTTTCCACCTCCAACGAGGGCTTCATCGAGGGTAATAGCTGGAACTATTCGTTCTACGTGCCCCACGATGTCAACGGACTCATCAATATCATGGGCGGCGACGAGGTCTTCGTAAAGCGCCTGGACGAGCTGTTCACCATGTATGTGCCCGACAAGTTCTTCGCCGAAACCGAAGACGTTACCCGCGAGGGTATGTTGGGCGGCTACGTCCACGGCAACGAGCCCAGCCACCATATCCCCTACCTCTATATGTGGACCTCCCAGCCCTGGAAAACACAACAGCGGGTGCGGGAAGTGATGAACAAAATGTACCGCAACCACCTCGATGGGCTTTGCGGCAACGACGACTGCGGACAAATGTCGGCATGGTACATTTTCAGCGCCATGGGTTTCTATCCCGTCTGTCCCGCCAGCGGCCAGTACGTCTTCGGTGCCCCTTACCTACCCGAGAATATCCTCCGTCTGCGAAACGGCAATACTCTGACTATCAAAGCCCCCAATGTCAGCGACAAAAACTGCTATATCCAATCCGTAACGCTCAACGGCGAGCCGTTGCATTGCACTTACATTACCTATAAGCAGATTATGGACGGTGGCGAACTTGTTTTCACTATGGGTGATAAGCCTAATAAAAAGTGGTTCACAGAAAAACCGTATTCATTAGAGTAAAAAACACATTTTGCACTCCAAAAAATTCAACATTTTTTTGTATTTTTGCGGCTTCAAAAAATAAGTATCTTTTAATTTCAAACCGACTATACTATGGGAAGAGCATTTGAATTTAGAAAAGCAAGAAAATTTAAACGTTGGGGTAACATGGCCAGAACCTTTACCCGCTTAGGAAAAGAAATCACAATGGCGGTGAAAGCCGGCGGTCCCAACCCCGATATGAACCCCCGTCTGCGTCTGCTCATGCAGAACGCCAAGTCGGAGAATATGCCGAAAGAAAACGTCGAAAGAGCCATCAAGAAAGCCCTGGAAAAAGACACCAGCGACTACAAGGAAATGTTCTACGAAGGCTACGGTCCCCACGGCATCGCCATCTATATTGAGGCTGCTACCGACAACAACCAGCGTACAGTGGCCAACCTGAGAAGCTATTTCAACAAGCTGGGCGGCGCACTGGGCACCTCCGGTATGCTCGACTTCCTTTTCGACCGTAAATGCCGCTTTACCGTGGTGAAAAAAGAAGGTGTCAACCTGGAAGACCTCGAACTCGAACTGATTGACTATGGTGTGGAAGAAGTGTTTGAAGATGAGGACGAAATCCTGATCTTCGCCGAGTTCCAGTCCTTCGGTCCTATTCAGAAATACCTGGAAGACAACGGTTTCGAAATCAAGGAATTCAAGTTCGAAAGAATTCCCAACGACATGAAGAAACTGACTCCCGAACAACAGGAAGAAGTGGAAAAACTCTTGGAGAAAATTGAAGAAGACGAGGATGTGACCAACGTTTTCCACAACATGGTTATGGAATAAGCTAAAAATCACTCATCATGTTTTACTACAAATTCAGAGTTTATTTTGATGAAGTGGAAGATTTTGTCCGCGACATAGAGATTTTGGCCAACGACACTTTCGAATCGCTCCACAACATCCTTTACAAATCCATCGGCTTGGAAGGCAACGAACTGGCCTCTTTTTCGCTGTGCGACTCCAAATGGAACAAGCAGAACGAAATCACCCTCATCGACATGAAAGACGACGAGGTGGAAGATGTGCCTGAATATGAGGAGGAAGACGGCTATACCACCAAGACTCACCTTCCGAAATTCATCATGAAGGACAGCATCCTGAACAAGATGATTTCCGACCCCCATCAGCACATCATGTACGAATACGACTTCCTGAATCCGAAGGTGTTCTATCTCGAGCTGATGAAGGTGGCCAAAGCCCAGGACAATGTTGAATATCCCCGTTGCACCCACTCAGTGCAAGAGTTGCCCAAAGCCATCAAAAACGCCCATCTGCCTGATCCCGACGAGCTGATTGAGGATTTGACCAGAGACGACATTTTCGACGACTTTGAAGACGGCTATAACGAGGAAGACCAACTCGGTTTAGGTAGCATTGATGATTTTGGAAGCTACTAACCAACCCACTCTGATAGTCATTGGAGGGCCGACGGCTGTGGGTAAAACCGCCTACGCCATCGAAGCCGCCAAAAAATTTAATACGAGCATTATTTCTGCCGATTCGCGCCAATTTTACAAAGAGATGCGAATCGGCACTGCTTTTCCGAGCGACGAAGAACTGGCTGCCGTGAAACACTATTTCGTGGGCCACCTCTCCATCGGGCAATATTACAGCATCTCGAAATTCGAGCAGGACGTACTGCGACTGCTCCCCACCCTGTTTGCCGAAAGCCCTGTGGTGATCATGACCGGCGGTAGCGGCCTCTATCTGGATGCCGTGTGCAAGGGCATTGACGACCTGCCCGATCCCGACCTCAACATCCGGCAACAAGTCATAGAGCTGTACGAAAACGAGGGCATTGAAGCCCTCCGCAGGCGACTGCGTCACCTAGACCCTGTGTTCTACAACACCAACGACCTTGCCAACCACAAGCGCATGATGCGGGCGCTGGAGGTATGCCTGCAAACCGGCAAGCCCTATTCGGAACACCTCACCCAGTCGTCCAGAAAACGCGATTTCAACATCCAAAGATATTACCTCAACCGTCCTCGCGAGGTGCTCTTCAACCGCATCAACCGCCGCGTGGACCAGATGATGGCCGACGGCCTGCTGGAAGAGGCCAAATCACTGTATAAGTATAAAGGCACCAATGCCCTCAACACGGTAGGCTACAAAGAAATGTTCGACTATATGGAAGGTAAAATGACGATGGAAGAGGCGGTGGAAAAGATAAAAGTAAACACCCGTCGTTATGCCAAACGGCAAATCACTTGGTTCAAGCGCGAGTATGAGGAGATTCTGCTTTGAGCCTCATTTGGCGGTCGTGGCGCCATAGCTGCCAACTGTTGAATAGATTCTGCCAAATGGCATAGAAAGCCACATACACCGAAGCCAAAGGATTGAGGTAACAGTTGGCCAACCAAATACCAAAAGCCGTATTTTTCTGACCCAATAGCTGACCGCCGGCTACCCTGTCGCCATACTTGGAACCTAGCCATTTGCCCACCGCAAACTGGATGGCGCAGAAAAGAATGGAGACGATACCCAAAATGACAATATACTTCTCGTTGCCCTTGCCGTGAATGGAGATAAACTCAAAGGTTTTGCCCATCACCAACAGAAATGCGCAAGCCCACAGATAAAAGGAAATCCCCCTGTATTTATCCAAAAACGCATTCACCTTGGGCATCGTATATTGCAAAAACAGCGCCAGGAAAAACGGGAAAACAATCACGGGACTGATTCTTTTCAAAATCATCCAAAACGACTCCAGGAAAGGCATATCCTGTTGCAATCCGATAAACGAGAAATAAATCGGGGCCACCACCGCCACCATCATATTGCCCCAGATGGTATAGGTAGTCACCGTTTCGCGGTTAGCCCCCAGCAGGCAGGCAATCACCACCACCGAAGCCGCCACCGGACACAACACCCCCACCAGCACCCCTTCAGCCACAATATCGCTCACATGAAAGGCTTTCAGCAACAGATAAGAGCCCAGGCTCACCACTATCTGAAAGAGCATCAGCCAGGCGTCCATCCAGCTGAAATGCAGTTTCTTCACATCCACCGACACAAAATTCAGCAACAGGATAGAGAAAATCAAATACGGCACCAAAAAGTTGTAGCCCGCCAGGAAATGATGGAAAATCATTCCCAACACAAAGGCAACAGGAAGCACCAAACTACGATATTTTGACATACTCGGGGTTCAACTTTTTTCGAGCGGCAAAAATACGAAAAATCTAATATTTTTTTGTATTTTTGCTTTTGCAAACTCTAATACTTCATAGCAACAATCAACATTACCAACCATTCACAACTCACCCAAAGCATGTCAGACTATAACGAAACCTCACAATCAGGCGTGGTAACGGGCTCTTTGGATGCCCTGTCGGCCGAGTTCTCAGGCTATGAGAGTTTGCCTATACGAAGTCACCAGTCGTGTAACGTGCTGTTTCGTGCCCGCCGCTTTGGGCGCTATTACGTGTTGAAAGGTCTCACCCCCGAATATCGCGATAACCCTGCCTACCGGGAATTTCTTTCAAAAGAGTACCAGATAGGCGTGCAGTTAGACCATCCTCACATCGTCAGGGTGAATAGTCTGGAAGAAATCCCCTCACTGGGACTTTGTATTGTGATGGAGTATGTTGACGGACAGAACCTCAACCAATGGTTAGCCTCACGGCCTTCCGTTGCCGCCCGGAAGAGAATCTTCCAACAAATCATGGAGGCAATGGACTATTGTCACGAGCGGCAAATATGGCACCTGGATTTAAAACCCTCGAATGTACTTATCACCCAAGACGGCCAGACCGCCAAAATTATCGATTTCGGACTTTCTGATAACAGCAGTTTTGCTTTCAGGCTGACTGGTGGCACCCGTAAATTTGCTGCCCCAGAGCAGTTGGAGCGTGGGATGGCAGATTTTCGTAGCGACATCTATGCATTAGGCGGCCTGTTGAAGCGCATGTTTCCCCACCGTTACCGACGGGCTGTACGGCATGCGCAGCACGCCGACCCCGACAAACGCCCTCAGTCGGTGGAGGCGTTAGCCCAACTTATGCGCCCGCGATGGTGGTTATGGTTGCTACCACTCTTGTTGGCGATAGGTTTGTGTTGGTGGATGCAACCCAACGGCAAAATATTTCCCGTTACTCTGGATTCTGGACAAACCGTTTATGCCCGCGTGCTGTCTCATTGGCATCGCTCGGTGGCCTTCACTTCTCCCAATGCAGAGTGGACCATTATGGATAATTCTGATTCTCCTTCCGGTGATATGGTTATTCCTGCTCACATCAAGCACAGAGGACTTCAATATCGGGTCACCGAACTGGACTCCTTCGCTTTTTCTTCGTGCAACGGACTTACGCATGTCACACTTCCTGAAGGCCTCCAACGGATAGGCTATCGGGCTTTCAATGGATGCACCCTGCTTAGAGACACCATCGTTATTCCACATTCCCTAAAAAGAATAGAGTCATTCGCTTTTGCCGACTGCCACTCCCTTACCACGGTGGTATGGAAAGCGCTTGACTGCAATATGGGTAGCAAAATAGGCGACGACTTCAAGGCCGAAAATGATTTTTATTTTCGCTGTTTCTCGCTGAAAAAAGTGATTGTGGATGATTCCGTGGAGCAATTGCCACCAAGTGTTTTTGCCTTTCTGTCGTATTGTGAGGAGATTGTTCTTTCCAATAAAATCAAGGAGTTGCCTAGCGATTTTGCGGTTGAGTCTGACAGTTTGCGCGAAATCAAACTGCCCGATTCTCTCCGGCTTATTTCCCATGCCGCTTTTTATTTAAGCGGTATTGAGCGCATTGTCATTCCCGACATGACGGAAGTGTTAGGCACTTACAGTTTCTCCTATTGCAAAAACCTACGGGAAGTAGATATCGGTAAAGGTATGAAGCGCATTGACATTTATGCCTTCAACATCAACTATAACCTGGAAACGATGACGGTGCGTTGCGAGAATCCTCCGGCAATGATGCCCAATTCCCTGTATGAAATACCCGAAACCGCGGTACTTCGCGTGCCGGCTCAGTCGGTTGAGAAATATCGTAAGGATGCCGTTTGGAGCCAATTCAAGACGATTGAGGCCATAGAGACAGTTGATAATTGACAATTATTCTATGCGTATTCCACACTAAGGTGAGTCACCCCACTTTTGCGACCTATTTCATAAAGCGGGGCAAAAGAGTCATCCTGCATAAGATTGGATAAAAGCAAGGGAGAACCTGTTGCAAAGAAAGCCGTCTGAAAGGTATTGCCGGGCTTCAGTTTGGTGCGCTCGCTGCTCACCACCCGGTAGGCGTTGCTGCCAAGATACTCCACCGTACACCGGCGGCCTGGATTCCAACAGAGCGTTACACGGTCGCCTGGATGCAGCTCGCTGCTACTCACCACCTTTCCAAGCACCTTGTCCGACGATTCTGACCCCTCTTCGCCATAAAAGTTTTTCAGCTCCTCAAAATTCCGATAGCCCACGGCTTGTGAAAGGATATCCAGCGTATAAATGCGCGGGGCGACAGGAGCGTTGCCATAGCTCCAGATCCGCTTCAGCGTATTGAGGCCGATATTTTCGTGTGTACGTTCAAATACGTATGCTTGCAAGAATATGAAATCAGAAGACCGGTTCATCTGCCGGTCCACTGCCTCACAAAGCAGTGTTTTCAAATGCTCGATATATAGTTTGTCGCCGTCGTCCATAATAGCCCAAAGTTTATTGTGCAAAAATACACAATTTACAGAGAACCAACACTACCCATTTTAACCCATTCTATGCATAAAAGAAGTATCCACATAAAAAACGTTTCATAAGCGAAGGAGACTGGTGATCAGTCACCGGTATATCGTATTTCAATAGGCTTTACCTGCGAGTTGCGTAAAAGATGATCAAAAGGGGAGTAAAGGGGGAGTAAAACCTATAGACACATCTTTAGGAGGGCTCGTATCTATAATTTATCCGAAATATTCAATCATCCCTATGATGAAAGCGGGGATAAAAAAGAACTGTATGGCGTAGCCGATAGCTGTCATAATTCTACTTCCGGCCAATTCCGTACTACTCTTAATCCAAAACCAACGAGGAGGCACCGTATCGCCCCAACCGACAATGCCCACAATAAGTCCAATAACTGCTGAGACTCCACCCAAAATAAGCGCCAACGGTGACGGATTATCTAAAATATACAAGCCCCCAAGGATAAAAGTGATGGGACTGATAAACTGAAATATCCAGAGAAATACTGCCATCTTTTTAATTTTTGATGATGAATATGACAAGTGCAAAAATACTAAAAAATAGCATTAATTCATTATATATCCCATTCGGTATCTCCGGTAGTGAGTGCCTGCTTTACCTGACCGATATCGGCAAGGTTCTTAAACGGACTTTGTGCGGCAAGGGCGTTGATGCTTTGAAGGCTCATGGCAAGCATCTCGGTATTGCCTGTACGCAGGGCTTCATCTACCACTTCAAACTGTTTGCTGAAAATAGCGCTACGCTCATCAAAAGTCTTTTCCAAATAGGCTTTAATACATTCGCTGGTAGCGTTGATTTGGGCAATGGCCACGTCACGCTGAGCACGTATTTCTTCTTGCTTGGTTTCTTGCTCGGCGACATATTTTACAGTATCGTTGGCAACTTCTCCCAAGGCACAAAGGGCATTCATCACAGCTTCAGGATCTTGGAATCCTCCATTGGCGGCAGCCTTAACAGCATCACTCAACTTGCTTGTGCTGTCTTCAAAGAACGTGTCTTCCTCGCCATCCACCTCAGCAGGGACTTCTTCCGTGTCAACCTCTTCCACGCCCTCATCCAAATTAACATTTCCCATATTGTTTTCAGGGATGACATTCTCCACTACCTGTGACACAATGCCAATAGTATCTCTATATTTTCCATCTGTGGCTGTATTAACTGCATTGATTACCGTATTCCCATACAATCCGAGCATCTCTTTACCGGTTTCCAATGTTGATTTGGGAGCCTCACCAGACTCCTTACGAGCCTTTGTGTCCTCAATCTGTTGTTTCACTTTTTCAGCTACCTCGTTGACAGTATTACCATATTTGTTCCACAAATCAGTACCTGTCTTTACAATTTTCTTGACGTTAATCTTCATAGCTTCTTATTGAGTACTTTTTCGGTTTTTGCTATTACAATGTTGGCAGCCTGACTGATGTTACCTTCCTCATCAAGGATGGGAGTCTGTGCCAGTTCACTCATCGACTTGACAGCGATGGCTGTCTGCTGGAATGTCTCCAACATTTGTTGATTCTGAGGGTTAAAGCAATCCACAAAAGGTTCCATACGTCCCAAGAGCATCATGGCACGGGTCTCAAGTTCCTCAGTTAGACTCTGCATTTCAAGCACACGGGCTTTAATGGCGTTCAGGGCTATCCAGCTTTGTTCTGTTTCGGCAGCCCATGTCTTTATGTCAGCCAGATACTGTTCGCTTTCGGTGTTCTTCCTTGCATAGAATGCCGATGCCAGTGTTCCCACCGCAACGATGGCAAGTCCAGCTGTTGCTGTTGCAGTAATGGTAGTCAAAACCGCAGCACCTGCAGCCATACCGCCACCTCCTGCCGCTACAGCTCCGCCACCCAACCACGCAAGTACAGCATTGGTGGCAGCAGCACCCGAGAGACTGCTGATAGCAGTGCCTGTGCTGGCGGCTGCAAATGTGGTCACAAGACCTGTCACCAAAAAGGGTGTACCGACCAACCCAATGGCTGCAAAACCGCCACCCACGGCGAGTACTTTAGCGGCTTCCGTAGCCTTCATGTCCACCTGCTTCATCTCGGCCAACTCCTCTGGTTTCATGTCAATCTCTTTCAGGAAATCATATTCCTTGGCTTTGGAACGTTGGTTCATGCGCTCCAAATAGTTAAGGAACAATCCAACGGTGCGTTTTAGAGCTTTCATACGGATGGCTCCGAATACCTCCAACGTGTCATTCAAGTCGTCTCTGAGTGCTTCGGTGGTGGACTCAATCTCTGCCTTCAATTGATCCGCCTCTTCTTTATTGGCTATAGATTTCTTACGGTCCTGCACAGCCTGCACACCAGAAATCACCTTTAGTCCCTTGACAGTTATTTTCCCTGTCTTCTGAGCGGCTTCGGTAGTAGCACTCAATATCTTTTGCGTCTGCTCATCGGCAATGATTTCCTGTGCCTTGTCTCCTACGAAGTGTAATGCTCCGTTAGTGTTTTTGATGGCCACGTTGGCGGCATCAGTTAAGGTGTTGATGGTATTTTGAAGCCACTCGCTTTCGGAGATGCTGTTGGCCAATTTAGTGGCTGTGTCAACCACATTAGTCGAAGCGTCTTTAATAAATTGGCTTACATTGGCCGATGTGTCACCCGCAAATTTACTCACTGTTTGTGCTTGCTGCTTCGTATAGTTTGCCGCATTATTAACAGCTTCCGTAACACCTAGATTATCGGCAGTGGCTTGTGCCTTCTTTACTGCTTGCTCTGCCGCCTCCTTGGCTTTGGCAGCCGTCTTGGCAGCTTCTTCTTTTAATTTGTTTATGTTTATCAGTGCCATATTTAGTTTGTTGACTTTTTTCTTCTTAGAAAGGGTGCTGCTGTCATGAGGCAGCACCCTTGACGTGTGGGAGAATTAAATTTTTCTAGCCTTTGTGCAACCATTGTGGCCACTACAAGTGCATTTTACTCCCTGTTTGCTGCAACGAATAGTTGCATCCATTTTAATCGTTTTCATTTGTTTGATTATTATTTGTTTATGGAAAACTTAAAGGGGTTTCCTTTGCCCTTCTTTATACTGTCGATGTAATTCAGTGTCTTTCTTCGGAATAACTGCTAATGATTGATTGACTATAGCATTGGCTTTTAACTTCTTTGCTAACTCATATTTACATTTGGCTAAATAACAATTGTTTTCTCCTGCAAGGAATGGCGTTTCATGTTCAGCATAGTTGATTCCAATACAGAAATCGCAAAATGCACAATAGTCGTGAGTACAACACTCTGTAAATTGCGAATGTTTCATGGATCTCCATTCTTTCAAAACTGTGCTTGTATTGATAATGTCTTCGAAGTGTTGTGTTTTTAGATTTCCCAAAAACATATGCATAGCATTACAAGGTATCAGGTCCCCGTTTGGTTTAACACAGAAAAGAGATACTCCAGCCTCACAAGGCACTCCATCCATTATGTCCGGCTCTTTTCCATCCAATGAGGCGGGGTCTTCTTTGCTGACGTATCCACCAATTTCCATGTCCTGTAATACTACTTCCAATTGCTCCGGCGACAATCTCAAACACCTTGTAGCACAAACATCGCCGTCGATACCATCAAGTATGTTGACATCAAAGACAATGTCGGTATTATACTTTTTAACGATATCCTTTACGGTGTTGTACGACAGAACATTTCTGTTCATAATAGGGCAATTGATTGTTACATTGACGGATTTGTCGACCAACTGCTCAATTACACAAAGAGTCTTTTCCAATGAACCTTTGACTCGTGTGATGCCGTCATGCACACTTGCGACACCACTATACACAGAGATACGTACATCTCGTGGGTAATATTTGGCAAGACGAGGAATGTCGTTTACGATTTTAAGACCATTGGTAAAAATCTTTATGGCAACATTCTTTTCGTATAAGTATTCTATAATATCCCATGTATATGGATATGAAAATGGATCTCCGCCGGAAATGCTTGCAACAACCAATCCCGCTGCACATAGTTCATCTATAATACGCTTATAGTCATCAAGAGTAAGTTCTATTAAAGAGCCCCGTGAGCAGATTTCACTATCGTTTCTTGTCGCGCCGGGATTATAACAATGAATACATCTTTCGCTGCAGCGGTATGTGAGTTCAAACATAACGGTTGTAATGGTGTTATAATCTGCAACCGCTTTGCAGTAGGCATCTTCAGCAATAGAGTGTTCCTCTTTTACTATTACTTTGCCTGCATTTGCACCAGTAGATTTGTCATATTTACATGTATTACGATAATCCGCAATCGTTTCCTCAATAATGGAATCCTTTGACAATAATCCATAACTCTCTAATTTCTCAAAGAAAGATACTATAGAAGCCTGCTCGATATGGAACGATTCGGAAACTTCTTTTACCGATACCTCACCATATCTTCCAGCACCTAATACCACGCCTACAACATCGGCGGCATCAGCCTCAAAGAAATAGTCGAAACCTTCAAGGAGATTGAACATGATTGCTACATGTTTGTCGGGGTTGTATTTACCGCAAGTCCACGGTGGTCGATAGTAGATGTCGTTGCCCATATCTTGCAGTATTACCTATTTTTTGTATTCTTTCCTCAGTGCAGATAATGCATGACTAACCTCACGTGGTACCATTTTGTTTCCTTGAATGTTCAAAGGATAGAGGTTTTTCCCGAGTTCTACTGCTTCTATGTCATGCGCTTCTTCTCGACTTGTGGTATACTGCCATTCCCAAAAGCAGTTGTCCTCAATGAAACCGTTTACTGTTTCCTCGGCTTCTGTCATGTTTTTACCCAACAATGCCGAGAGTGTCTGTCGAAGCGTAGACAAATATCCTGATCTAACAGATGAAACTGAATGATGCTGTGACATGTGCCAAGAGGCCCGCTCACGGCAACTCTTTGCTATGCCAAAATAGAGAGCATAATAATCTGTGTTATCAATCTTTTTGTGTTGCAATTTGCTAATATTAAAGGTCGGGAGCGCTTTTAACAAGTTACTCAAGCAACTCTTCTTAAACCACCAGGTGTATACACCCGATTTTTTCTCGACAGAGGCAAACCTCTCGTCGCGTAAAGCTTTTACTGATTTAATCATTTCTATTATTTTTTTCTGTTATTCTTGCGAACTCCTGCATTTTCTTCCCTTGTGGGAGCCCCTTGCCAATGATTTCATAATGGCCTATCTTGCCAACCAAATTTATATAGTAATCTTTCCCCGTCAAAAAGACAATATGGTCATTTCTTAAATCAACCCCTTTTTCCTCCAACTGTTTCAAAATAGTTTCGGCCCATTGCAGACGGTAGGTTGCAGATTGTTTAGAAAGAAACATATCATAGTATGGCAATTTATCAGTAAGCTCAACAAGATAGTATTTAGCAGAAAGGATGTATACTTCATCCGGCTTTAGAGATTTTGCGCATGCCAATGCCTTTTTGAACAGTGTACTGTTGTATAATTGCTCTGCAGGAATTGGAACGTCCGTGACTTTCTTTTGTTTTGAGCATGAAACGATAGCGATTGTTTTTTTGTATCTCATATTATTCCAGGTTTATATACAGACGATAAAAAAACATAAAATTTCTTATGTACAGTACTATAGTCCTCAACCACCAATTCCTACGAACAAGAACTTGTGTAGGAATAATTGAATTTGTCAAGACTTGAAACACTACCTATTGATATACCTTTATCTTTATGTCATTTTTAATTTTACTCTGCAAAATTAAGTCATTCATTTCGAAAAACCATAACCCATTTTGACCCATTTGCATAATACTGTCAATAGGTATCCTATCACCTGGTCGAGGTACTCCTTTTTTTGACAATAAAAAAGCCGTGAACTTATTTTTGTTCGTAAGGAGGCTCTGGTAAACCTTGACTGCAAACAAGAAAAGCTCACGGAGATGTGAGCGTTTCCTTTTCTCGTGCAGTCAATATAGAAATTTACCAGATTCCCTTACGCAAAAGAAAAGCGAATACGCTTTAATATGTCTTAATTTTTCTACTCTTTTTCTATGCCATATTTGTTGTTTTTAGTTTTACGTTGCAAATATAGTAATAATTTCATTCAATGCACATAACAGGAAAAAAAATTTCACCCCATCGAACGCACCACATGCACCCGCTTTTGCCACTCAACAGGATTGCTTGACCTATAGAGAAGAGATAAGTATTACCTCGAGTCTATCAATATCAGTTCTATCAGTTAAAAATAGATACCCTTTCTATCAAAAAAGCCTCCTATAATACATATAACTAATTAATAATAAGATATATATAGATAATAATAGATAGAAAAGTGAGTTTTGGATACCCTTAAAAAAACAACTGATAGAACTGATACTGATAGATTCAGTCAAGGCAAATTATACATAAATAACATGTTTACAACAAGTTACAATACTCCAAAACAGTCGTATCAAAGTCACAAACCCTCTAAATTCAGACAAAATATATCAGTTTCCCCTCCAAAACCCCCAAAAAAACGTGTTCAAACCCCTAAGTTTTGACACTTTCCTCCCCTATTTTGCCCACCAACCCGCTTCAAAAAAATTCAACTCTCAATCAAAAATGAGGGGTGTTTGATGGCAAAATGGCAGTTAGGTCTGCAATATGAGTACTCTCTTCAATATTATTTCAATAATGACAACACCATTTCGGGGGTAAAATCGACCTTGATGACTGTACAAAGGCCGTGACCCATGTCTTTGGCAGAGGCTCCAAGCAGCCACACCTCATCATCGACAATCAGGTAACGGTCGTGGATATGCAGCGGAAGTTGAATCTTCTTAATCTCAGCATTCTGCTCGTTATGTTTCTCAAAGTCCAACTCTGTTTGCTTACTGAAGCGGGTGTGGACAGAACATTCAACGCCAGTGGCTCTCTTGTCAAGCAAGAGGAGCGTACGCTCGTCCACAAAGTTGTCAATAAGGATAATGCGCCACTGGGCATGTCTAACCAAACTGCTTAAAAAAGAGTAGGCATCCCATACACATCCTGTGCCAAACAACTCTTCAGTTGAAACTGTAGGCGACAGTTCCTCAATCTTGTCTAAAACCACGTCCAGTTTCTGCTCCGTCTGTATTTGCCGCTGCTCGATGGCATCCACACGTTGAAATAGCCCAGCGTTAGCGGTGAGGAAACGCCGCATGGCCACAAAGGCCCGCATTATCATAACACTGATTTCCTCTGCCAAATCATTATGCAGTACACCACTTAATTGAGAAACCCCTTGTTCTGTAAAAACATATGGAAGTGCACGACGATCGCCGCCTCTTACTTTTGAAATGCCAAATTGGCACTTCAAAGACTCCCACTCCCCCTTAGTTAACTGGAACATGAAATCCTCGGGAAAACGACCGATATTGCGCTTTACTTGTCTGTTCAGTTGTCCTGTTTCCACTTTATAAAAAATGGCCAAGTCTCTGTCTAACATTACCTGAACGCCCCGAATCATAAATATTCTAGCTTGTATCTCTTCCAGCGATACGGGCTGACTGTCGCGAAGCACAACGGCTTTTATTTCATGTGGTTGGTTTTCTTTCATAATGCAAAAATACAATTTAATTTCATATAAAAAATATTTTTCTATATAAAAATTTAACTTTTTATACTTCACGCTCTTATTTTGCACACCAACCCGCTTCAAAAAAATACCATTCCGTGTTTAAATTCGAGAAATTTATGTAATTTTGCATTCTCTTAATAACGCTATCATATAAAATATGATATACATAAACCCTCAAAACAGACCTATACTTAAGATTCTATGGATAGTGGTTATATGCGCGATAGCAGCTAACCTTTTCATGACATTTTGCAACTTTACTGTCAAAAAAAGCGCAATGGGACGGCTCTACGATGAGGTGGATAGTATCCCCGCGCGGAAAGTGGGCCTACTGTTGGGCACCTCGCCCTATACCGCCAAGGGCCTTGTAAACCAATATTACACCAACCGGATTGAGGCAGCGGCCGAGCTGTATTTTGCCAACAAAATCTCATACATACTCATCAGCGGCGATAACCACCGCCATGGGTACAATGAGCCCGAGGAGATGCGTCAATCGCTGATTGCCAAAGGCGTTCCCGACTCGGTTATCTATCTCGATTATGCCGGTTTCCGCACCTACGACTCGATGGTGAGAACCGCCGAGGTATTCGGTGAAGACTCCATCACCGTTATCTCACAATACTGGCACAACGAAAGAGCCCTTTACATTGCGCAACATCGTCAGCTTGAGGCTATCGCCTATAATGCCAAGGAAGTTTATTACAAGAAAGCCTATGTCAAGAACCATGCCCGTGAGACGATGGCTAAAACCAAAGCCGTGTTGGATGTGACGTTCCACAAAAAGCCCCATTTTCTGGGTGAGCCCATGCCTATTCCCGGTTCTCAGAACACCGCTTACAAAGACAGCATCCGGGCGTTCACCTATCCCCAAAATCAGTAACATGCCTTTTCTCTGCAAGCGATATGCCTTTTCTCTGTCAGAGATATGCCTTATCGCTCAGATTGACCATTTCTACTCCTTGAGCACGTCGTCCCGGAACAGGGCCACGCGGTTAAGGACGGGGCAGGCGAAGGCATCGTCGATGTAAATAGTCAACGATTTGGCGGTGCACATCGGCACCATCAAGATCCGCTTGTAGCCAATGGTGGTTTCGGCGGCTATCGTCTTCAACTCATCATCGGGGGTCTGAATCTCGATATGGAATTTTGAGACCCGCTGTCCCAGAGGGATATACTCCTGAAGCATCACGCGGTTGAAAGTCACCGGCTCGGGGAAGGACATCACCACACAGGCCGAAGTCACGTTGTCGTCCACCGTCCAATAGCTGTGATAGCTCGTATCCAAAAGGTTGGCAGCCCCGTATGCCTGTTCATTGGCAGAAAGTGAAGACTTCTGACTTTGATTTCCCAGATTCTGAGCAATCGGCTTTTTCTCACCCCTGACGTGAGAAGCCCTGATTTCCACTGCATTTTCTGTCAAATCATGCGCAAAAACCGACTGCAACGCCCCAGCAAATTCCATTAAACGCAGAGAATCCTCGCAGGCTATCAGTCCCCGCTGGTCAGGCGGCACATTCAATAGCAGCAAGCCGTTGCGGCCCACACTCTGGTAGTAGATACGCATAAGTTCTTCCACACTTTTGGGGTGTTCGCTGTCGCGATAAAACCAGCCGGGGCGGATAGAGACGTCCACCTCAGCCGGAATCCAATATTGACCATTTTGATTGCCCACCGTCAAAGTGTCTTGAGGAGGAGCGCCGGCACCTGGGGTAAAGCCATCGGTGTTGAGCCGCGACCAGCAGGTAAGGCCAGCCCTACCCTCTTCGTTGCCCACCCAACGGCAACCGGGACCCACATCACTAAAAATCAAAGCTTGGGGTTGCAGTTTCTTCACGGTGGCATTAAATAGCGGCCAGTCGTACTCCTGACGCTTGCCGTTGGGGCCTTCCCCGCAAGCCCCATCGAACCATTGCTCGAAAACCTCGCCATACTGGCTCAGGGCACTTTCCAAGGTTCTCTTGAACACTTCGTTATACTCAGGGGTTCCGTAGGTGGGTGCATTGCGGTCCCACGGCGAAATATAGATGCCAAAACCAAGTTCCTCTTGTCGACAGGCCTCCGACAGTTCCTTCAACACATCGCCCTTTCCGTTGCGCCACGAACTATGTGCCACCGTATGTTCACTTTCGGGATTGGGCCACAAGCAAAAGCCATCGTGATGCTTGGCGGTGAGGATGATGCCCTTGAAACCAGCCGCTTTGGCGATGGCAGCCCACTGTCCGCAATCCAAGGCGGTGGGATTGAATATATCCTCAGCTTCAGTGCCCTCACCCCATTCGTTTCCCGTAAAAGTATTGGGACCAAAATGACAGAACATGTTCATCTCCATCTGTTGCCACTTCAATTGCGCCTCGGTGGGAACCGAACCGTAAGGTTCAGGTGGTGTTGCGGTTTTCGAACCACAACTTATATTGAGCAACATCGCTGCCATCAAACACAATAGCAGAGAGCAGGTATGGTTAAATCTGTAAACATTTTTCATATTCAGTCTCATTTAGAAGAGGCAAAATTACACAAAAAATCCATATATCCGAAAAAACAATTATTTTTGCATCCTAAAACAAAGAAGCACCTATGGCAGACAACTATTTGGAAAACAGATATGACGAGCTCTTTGGCTCGGGAAGGAAGAAAACCGTGGTGAAGCACGTGGGGCAATCGTTAGACACGCTCCTCAAGAAAAATCGCAGCTACCGCGGCTATGACCAAAAAACGTTGGTTTCGATGGAGCAGCTAAAGAAAATCGTGGCCGTCAATCCATTGCTCCCCTCTGGGCGCAATCAGCAAGTACTGCGTTTCAAGTTGGTGACCCACGACACCGGTGCAGAGAAGGTGCTGGCCAACATCAAGTTAGGCGGTGCACTTCCCGAACTGCACTTACCCTTTGAGGGCACCGAACCCGAAGCCTTCATTATAGTGTGCAGTACTGTTCCCGAGAACAAGATTGTAGATATCGACCTGGGTATCTCCGCCCAAAGCATGTTGCTCAAGGCTGTGGAGATGGGAATGAACGGTATCATTATCGGGGCTTTCAACAAGGAGCATATCCGCCAGGAATTCGACCTACCCTACGAGCCGCTACTCATCATCGCCATTGGCAAAGGAGCAGAAACCATCCGCTTGGTGGAAATAAACGAGGACGAAAACCACAATTACTACCGACAGGAAGGGGTTCATTATGTGCCCAAAGTCAAGGCCGAACAATTGATACTATAAGCCGATAAAAGAAAAAAGCACCTAACGGAAAGTCAGGTGCTTGTGTGATCTGTACTGGATTTGAACCAGTGACCTCTTGCCTGTCAAGCAAGCGCTCTAAACCAACTGAGCTAACAGATCGAAAAATCGGCGGCAAAAATACGGATTTTTTTTGAAATATAGACCGTTTTATGAAAAAAGTTAGAATCACAGCAATACGCAAAATATGGCATCAAGACTTGTCGGAAAAATACGAAAATCCCATCGAGCACAGTTGCGACATTGAAGAAGGGCAGGTTTTCATTTCCTGCGAGGGACAAAAGCCCGAAGGGCTGTGCGACAGCGCCTGGGAGAGCATGAGCCAGTTTGTTTGGGAGCTGGCCAATGGCGGGGGCAACTTCTTCGACGGCTGGATGAAAAATCCCCATTCGGCCATGATTTCGTGCAACGACGGATTCCGTCCGGTAAGTTTTCTGCTGGAAACCATTGAGTAATTGCACCTTATTCCGCGTCATCAAAAAAAAGAGAAATTAACATTCCACATTTTTACAAAACCGGTGCAGCAATGAAAATTTTTTGTACTTTTGCAAAAAGTTTCTTTAGGTCTATATCATCGTTCTTCATGTGTTTTATGGCTGAAGAAAACTTAGGTTCTGACAATATTTTTATACAATACACAAATCTCTAACTTTTAGACAGATAATAATGAATTGTGACATTTTATTAGGCTTGCAATGGGGTGATGAGGGTAAAGGCAAGGTTGTGGACGTAATGACCCCCCGTTATGATGTGATTGCGCGTTTCCAAGGCGGACCCAATGCCGGACATTCGCTGGAATTCAACGGCATCAAGCATGTATTACACATCATTCCTTCCGGTATCTTCCATCCAGACAAGATGAATATCATCGGCAATGGCGTGGTGATTGACCCCACCATTTTCGAGGAAGAAATCAACGCCCTAGTCAAGATGGGACTGGAACCGGTTTCCAACCTGATGATTTCCAAGAAAGCCCATCTGATACTGCCCACCCACAAGCTGTTGGATGCCGCTCAGGAGGCCCAGAAAGGCAAGAACAAAATTGGCTCGACGCTGAAAGGCATCGGCCCCACTTATACCGACAAGACAGCCCGCCACGGACTGCGTGTCATCGACACCCTGTCGGCTGATTTCACCACGAAGTACAATGAGTTGTGCAACCTGCACAAGAAAATGCTCAAAATGTACAACTTTGACTATGCGGAGGTGCTGCCGAAAATGGAACTCAATTTCTTTGAAGCACTCAACTGCCTGAAGAGATTCAAATTCATCGACAACGAATACGAAATCAGCGAATACCTGAATAATGGCAAGAGTGTTTTGGCTGAAGGCGCCCAGGGCACACTGTTAGACCTGGAGTTTGGCAGCTATCCCTTTGTCACCTCTTCCAACACCATCGCCGCCGGAGCATTCTCAGGTTTGGGATTGGCCCCCAGCAGAGTGGGCAAGGTTATCGGCATCGTGAAGGCCTACTGCACCCGTGTGGGTAGCGGTCCCTTCCCTACTGAACTGTTCGATGCCACCGGAGAGACGCTGCGTAAGCAGGGCAACGAATTTGGAGCCACCACCGGTCGCCCCAGACGTTGCGGCTGGCTTGACCTTGTGGCCCTGAAATATGCCATCATGGTGAACGGAGTCACCGAAATCGCCCTCACCAAAGCCGATGTGATGTCCAACTTCGAGACCATCAATATCTGTACAGCCTATAAAGTAAATGGCAGATTAGTCACCCGCTTCCCCAGTGAAAGTGATGTCCAAATCGAGCCCGTATTCACCCCCTTCAAAGGCTGGCAGCAAGACATCAGCAAGGCGAAGACCTACGACGAACTTCCGCCCGAATTCAAAATGTACATCCAGTTCATCGAGAAAGAAACCGACACGAAGATTTCCATCGTTTCTGTCGGTCCCGACCGCGAGGCTACCATATTCAGATAATAGAAGATGAGAAAACGGACATTGTGTGTGATACTGATGGCGGCTATAGTGCTGCTGGCAGGTTGTGCCCCGAAGGTGGTGGGCAAGCGAAAGCACAAAAAAATCCGGAATTGCGGATGCGAACTATTGCAAAATCCAAAAAACTCAGCAGAATCGGCCGATGTTTGTTATGCTGAATTCGAATAAAAGCAAGCTACAACAAGGGAAAACAAAAATTTTCAACAATGGGTGCTTTGCATTAAAAAAAAGTGTATTTTTGCGCCCAATTTTTTAATACTAAAGTTATTAACCAAAAGGAAGGAGAAAAGCTTATCGCAACACAAGTCACAAATTCCGGTCCACGTCGTCCGCTTCCCAATAAAAAGAAGGAAGCAGCGCACCGTATCAACCAATACATCACGTCACCTATTGTGCGTGTTGTAGGCGAAAATTTCGAGCCGAAAATTGTTTCATTGAAGGAAGCATTGGATATGGCAGATCAGTATGAATTGGATTTGGTGGAGATTTCACCACAGGCCAATCCGCCGGTATGCAAAATCATGGATTACCAAAAGTTCCTTTATGAGCAAAAGAAAAAGCAGAAGGAAATCAAGCAGAAATCGGCCAAGATTGTCATCAAGGAAATCCGTTTAGGACCCCAGACCGACGAACACGACTTTGAATTCAAGGTCAACCACGCCATCCGTTTTCTGAAAGAAGGTTGCAAGGTGAAAGTGGACGTGTTTTTCAAAGGACGCTCCATCGTTTACAAAGACCAAGGAGAGTTGATTCTGCTGAAATTCGCCCAAGCGGTTGAGGAATACGGCAAACCGGAACAGATGCCCAAGTTGGAGGGCAAGCGCATGATGATTGTCATCAACCCCAAAAAATAGCAATTGCAATTAACTCATAGATATTAACCTTAAAAATCAGAGAAATGCCAAAAGTAAAAACCAAATCGGCTGCCAAGAAAAGATTCACTTTGACAGGCACCGGTAAAGTAAGAAGACATCACGCTTATCATAGCCACATTCTTACTAAAAAAACCACCAAAAGAAAACGTAACCTGGCTTATAGCACCATCGCTGACAAGGTGAACGAACACACCATCAAGGAAATGTTGGGCCAGTGCTAAGAAAATTAAATTATTAACTTTACTATCAGCACATTAAGAGTTTAGACTATCCTAAGCCGCTGACGTAAAAAGAAAGGAGAATTTATGCCAAGATCAGTAAATCACGTTGCTTCAAGAGCAAGAAGAAAAAAGATTTTGAACCGTACCAAAGGGTACTTCGGAAAGCGTAAAAACGTCTGGACCGTTGCCAAGAACACTTGGGAAAAGGGACAACAATATGCTTACCGTGACAGAAAGGCCAAAAAAGGCGCTTTCAGAAGTTTGTGGATTACCCGTATCAATGCGGGCGTTCGCGAATATGGCCTGTCATACTCAGCTTTCATGGGTATGCTTTCAAAGAAGGGCGTTGCCTTGAACCGCAAAGCTCTCGCCGACCTCGCAATGAACAATCCCGAGGCATTCAAAGCTATTGTTGACTTAGTAAAATAAGCACCAACAAGAACCTTTATTAAGTAATTGAGTTTTTTGCAATAAAGAGGGCTGTTTCAGCCCTTTTTTTTTGTACCTTTGCACCCACTTATTTTGGATATATATGATTACTGGTATAAAAGGCAAAATTATCGAGAAAAACCCCGCCTATATTGTGATTGAGACCACTGGCGGTTTGGACTACCTGGTGAACATTTCGCTGGCAACTTTTACCAAAATACGCGAAATGGACGAGGTTCGCCTTTTCACTCACTATGTCATCAAGGAAGATGAGCACCAACTTTTCGGCTTTTTTGACGAAGAAGAGCGCTCTATTTTCCGACTGCTGATTACGGTCAACGGCATAGGGGTCAACACTGCCCGCCTCATATTGTCATCCATGTCTGTACGAGAACTGCAAAACTCCATCGTCACCGAAAACGCCAAAGTGCTGCAAGCCATCAAGGGTATCGGTGGCAAAACCGCCCAGCGACTCATCATCGAACTTAAGGACAAAATCGGCAAACTTTCACTCGCCTCCACACCCGAATCAGAAAAAAAACAGTTCACAAACAATAATAATGCAAATGCTGCGTTATCAGCATTAGTATCTCTTGGTTTCCCCAAGAATTCAGCGGATGCTGTGCTTGAGAAAATCATCAAAACTGAAGGATTCGACCTGTCTATCGAAGAACTCATCAAGAAGGCATTAAAACTGTTATAAAAGACTGAACACATAGTGACCAACATACATAAAAGAACATATCGTTTCATAACTGCACTGGCTGTTTTCGCGCTCTACTCGGTGGTATGGGCCTTGCCTGTACCAAGAGACCACTACTATGCGGCCTCTTATGAGGAACCAGAACCAACCTACGCCAACAATTTTGCGGAAGAAGAGGTGGAATTTCCCCAACCCGAAGAGTTGATCATAGATTTGCCAGTATTTCCACCCGATACAGGCGACAAACCCATTATCGAGGTTCCCCAACCCGACAATAACCCACTGAACGAGGACAATCCTTCCAGTCCCTTCCTACTTCACGATCCTACAGGAGTGGGCACCCATATCGAATACAATCCCACCACCAACAGCTATGATTTCCAATACATGACGGGTAACACTCCTTACGGTCCCGCAGGCACGATGGACCTCAACGAGTATATCAAATACGACCTGCGTCACTCCATCAAGGACTATTGGAAAAACAAGGGCGCCAAGTACGCAGGTGGTCCCAATGCCCGTGGTAGTGGTCTCATCCCGCAAATCAAAGTGGGCGGTGAAGTTTTCGAAACCATCTTCGGTAGCAACATTATCGACATCAGGCCTTCGGGTAGCGCCGAATTGATTTTCGGTATCATTCACCAAAACAACAAAAACCCCAACCTGCCCGTCAAGCAGCGTAGACGTACAGACTTCAACTTCGACGAAAACATCCAGCTGAACCTGTCCGCCAAAATTGGTGACAAAATCGAGTTCAACCTGAACTACAACACCGAAGCCACTTTTGACTGGGAAGGCGAAAAATTGAAGCTCAAATACGAGGGTAAAGAAGACGATATTCTCCAATTGTTGGAGTTTGGTAACATCACCATGCCGCTGAATAGCACCCTCATCACTGGCAGCCAGACTCTTTTCGGTGCTAAAACAGCGCTAAAATTCGGTAATCTGACCATTACCGCAGTGGCTTCAGAGAAACAATCCGAATCCAAATCCATCACCATCAGCGGTGGTGCACAGAAAAACGAATTCTATTTCAAGGCCGACGAATACGACGAGAACAAGCACTTTTTCCTAGGTCAGTTCTTCAGAGACCATTACAACCAATATTTGGAAACCCTTCCATTGGTTGGTTCTCCCATCGTCATTACCAAGATTGAGGTGTGGCGTACCACCATCGGTTCCGCCACCAACGAAAACCGCAATATCATAGCATTCACCGACTTGGGAGAAAGCTCGCCCAGCATGCCCACCATCCAGCGCAATCCCGAGATGAGCAAAGATTATCCTGACAACATCACCAACAACCTGATTATGGGCAACAACTACTCCCCAGCTTACCTGGATTCCAGTCAGCTGAGAGACATCTCCACCGTCAGCAACTATCTGCGCTCCAAAGGAATGGTTTCAGGAACAGACTTCGAGAAAGTTGAAAGTGCCCGTCTGCTGAGCCCCTCAGAATATACTTTCAACTCAAAACTGGGTTTTATCTCATTGAATAGCGCACTTTCTGCCGACCAGGTGTTGGCCGTTGCTTTCCAATATACCGTTATCGGTGACGAACATATCTATCAAGTTGGTGAATTCTCCAATGAGGTGGCAGCACCCAATTGTATCAGAGCCAAATTGTTGAAGAGCACCAACCTCAACACCAAGTCACCCTTGTGGAAGCTGATGATGAAAAACGTGTATAGCCTCAATGCCTACCAGGTGGCCGAAAAGGACTTCCGTTTGAACGTGCTCTACACTGGTGACGACGAGGGTATTCCTAACGGCTTCTTCAACAAGGGTTCGCAAAGTGGTATTCCCTTGATTCGTCTGTTAGGCTTAGACCACTTGAACCAACAGAAAGACCCCGTTCCTGACGGTATCTTCGACTTTATCGACGGCGCTGCCACTTTAGGAGGTACCATCAGCGCCAACAACGGTAAGATTTACTTCCCCACGGTTGAACCTTTTGGTAAGGACTTGCGAGCAGTACTCACAGAGCCCGAAATTGCCGAAAAATATGCTTTTGACTCCCTCTACACGATGACCAAAACCATGGCCCAGGAGTTCACCAGCAAGAACAAGTACTACATCGAAGGTACCTACTCCTCCTCCTACGGTTCAGAGTTCTCGCTAAACACTTTCAATGTGCCCGAGGGTTCGGTGAAGGTGGTTGCCGGAGGACTAACCCTCACCGAGAATGTCGATTATACCGTCAACTACAGCATGGGTACGGTATCCATCATCAATGAAGGTGTGTTAAATTCCGGAACACCTATCACCATCACCATGGAAGATAAAAACAACTTCGCCGTCACCAAGCAGCGAATGTTTGGTACCACTTTAGACTATCGTTTCTCCGACAATTTCAACATTGGCGCCGTTTTGATGAACCTTTATGAGAAACCCTATACCCAGAAGGTTAATTATGGCAATGAGCCCATCAACAACCTTGTTTGGGGTATGAACCTCTCCTATCGTACCAAGTTGCCGTTTATCACCAAATTTGTCGACTTCCTGCCTTTCCACAGTACCACTACAGAGTCGAACTTTTCTGTTGATGGCGAATTCGCTCACTTTGTACCCGGACACTCCAGAGCTATCGGTAAAGAAGGAACAACCTATATTGACGACTTCGAGTCCACCAAGTCAACCGTTGACCTGAGAACCTTCACCAACTGGGTGTTGGCCTCCACTCCGCAAGGACAGCCCAACCTCTTCCCCGAAGCCAACACCAACTACAACGAGAGTGAGCGCAGGCAATTGGCTTACGGCTACAACCGTGCCAAACTGGCGTGGTACATCATTGACCCGTTATTCTACAACCACAACGCCTACACTCCTGCCCACCTGACCAAGGAAGACTTGTCACTCCCCTATTCCCGTGCGGTTTATGAGCCCGAATTATTCCCTTATAAAGAGCGTGAGAGTTCAGCCCAGTCCACCTATATTTCCGTATTCAACCTCGCCTTCTATCCCACGGAACGAGGTCCCTACAACTATGATGTGGACGGCAGCGAAGGCCTGTCACGAGGTGTCAACGAAGACGGTAGCCTGAAAGACCCAAAAACCCGATGGGGTGGTATCATGCGCAAAATGGACAATACCGATTTCGAATCATCCAACTATGAGTACATCGAGTTCTGGATGATGGACCCCTTCATCGAGAATCCCAACCACTCGGGTGGTAAGCTGTATTTCAACTTGGGTGATATCTCGGAGGATATTTTGCGAGACGGCAAGAAATTCTTTGAAAATGGTTTGCCTGTGGACGGTTCTGACCAGGATGTGGAATACACCGTTTGGGGACGTGTTCCCACCAGCCAAATGATTGTCAACGCTTTCGACAAGAACTCTGAATCACGACAGCACCAGGATGTGGGTTATGACGGTTTGGGTATGGACCAGGAACGCATGCATTTCAGCAATTACCTGGATCGTATGGCCAACACCTTCGGAATACAGTCGCCCGCATATCAAAATGCCATTGCCGACCCCTCTACAGATAACTACCATTATTTCAGAGGCACCGATTATGACGAGATGGAATTGGGCATTACCGAACGTTACCACTACTACAACAACCCCGAAGGCAACTCTCCCACCGACGAACAAAGTCCGGAATCATATCCCACCTCCGCCACAAGTTTGCCCAATGTGGAAGATGTGAACAACGACAACACACTTAGCGACGAGGAAAAATACTACCAGTATGTGATTGACTTGGCTCCCGACAAAATGGTAGTGGGTCAGAACTACATCAACGATATTTATGAGGCAACCCCCGAGGCACTGCCCAACGGGACATCCCCAAAAACCAAATGGTATCAATTCCGTATCCCTATCAAAGATCCTGATAAGGTGGTAGGTGCCATCCAAGGTTTCAACTCCATCCGCTTTATGAGGGTGTTCATGAGAGACTTCTCTGAACCTATCATTTGTCGTTTGGCCACCTTCGAACTGGTTCGTGCCGACTGGCGTACCTACAACAAGCCTATGTTTGATGAAGGCGATTATGTATCCGCCACTGGCGACGACCACACCTCCTTCTATGTAGGTACTATCAGTTACGAGGAAAATGCCAACAGAGTTCCTATTCCTTACGTGTTGCCTCCTGGCATTGAACGTGAACAGGGTTATGGTGGAACCCAGGTGTATCTTACCAACGAACAGGCACTGACCATGAAAGTGGTGGATTTGACCGATGGTGATGCCCGCAGTATCTACAAAAACACCGACTACGACCTCCGCCAATTCAAACGTCTGAAGATGTTCGTCCATGCAGAAGATGTTTACTCATCAGAAAGCCTCAGGAAAGGTGATGTCACCGTATTCCTCCGATTGGGTAGCGACTTCACCGACAACTATTACGAATATGAGATACCCGTTGAGATTACACCTTGGGGTGTAGGAGACGATCCTGAGCGTATTTGGCCTTACGCCAACCAATTGGACCTTTTGTTGGATTCGCTGGTGTCCGTCAAGATGGAACGAAATATTGCCGTTCGCAACAATTTGCACCCCAGTGCTCAAGTGCCCTATTATTATTACAGGAGCGACGGTGCCAAGATTACCGTGGTAGGTACGCCCAATCTGGCAAAAGTTACCACCATTATGATTGGTGTCCGAAATCCCAAGAAACAAAGCCTCAACGACGGGGACGATATGCGCGATAAATCTGTTGAAGTATGGGTTAACGAACTTCGACTATGCGGATTTGACAAGAAGTCGGGAGTAGCTGCTATTGCCAATATGCGATTGAATCTGGCCGATGTGGGCGACTTCTCTGTTTCCACCTCATACTCCTCTTCCGGATACGGCACCTTAGACCAATCGGTTACTGAGGTGAAGAAGGAAGCCTCCACCACGGTGGATATTGCCACCAATATTGACGCAGGTAAAGTCATTTTCCCCGACAAGTGGAACGTTAAGATTCCCGTTCACTACGATTACTCTCTCAATGTAGTCACCCCCGAATATAACCCTCTGAACCCCGACGTCAAACTAAAAGACGACTTGAGAACCTATAACACGGCCCAGGAGAGAGACTCTATACGCAAGATGACCACCAGCCGTATCATACGACACAACGTCAACTTGATGAACATCCGTAAGGAACGTAACTACGACAAGCCCATCAAGATCAGGCCTTGGGATATCGAGAACTTCGACATCTCCTATTCGTACTCACAAGTCAAGAAGAGCGACGTGGATGTGGAAATGGATAATGCCGCCAACCATTTTGGAGAAATCGGCTATACCTATAACAACACGCCCAAGAACATCCGTCCTTTCGCAAAATCCAAGAAACTCAACTCCAAGTGGTTGCAGCTTATCAAGGACTTCAATTTCAACCCACTTCCCAAGGTGGTCAACATTCGTACCTCTATCACACGTGAACTCAACGCTTTCAAATACCGTCCCAAGAGCCAGGGTAATATCATCATCGATACCAGCTATATCAAGACCTTCAACTGGGCACGTAATTACACCGTAAACTGGGATTTGGCACAGTCGTTGAGACTTGAATACACCGCCAACGTATTGTCACGTATTGATGAACCCGACGGACTGATTGACACCAAAGCCAAGAAAGACTCGGTATGGAAAAGCTTCGGCAAAGGCGGACGTACCAACAATTTCTATCAAAGAATCAATGCATCGTGGCAGATACCTATCAACAAGTTCCCCTTGTTCAACTGGATTAACGCCAATATTAGATATACCGGCGACTTCACCTTCACAGGTTCCACCCTCGCATTGGCCAATCTGGGTAATGTCATCCAGAACTCCAACTCCTACCAAGGAACCGCCAACGTGAATTTGGTCACCCTCTACAACAATATCCCTTACCTAAAGAAGGTTAACCAAGGACAAACAAACAGTAAGGGAAAGAATGCAAAAGACGATGACAAAGGCAAAAACAAGAAAGATGAAAGCAAAGAGGACAACGATAAAGACAAAAAGAAGGGAGGAAAGAAGAAAGGAAAGGACACCCGCGACTCGCTGAAGAAGGATGTCAATGTCGGCAAAATCATTCTGGATGGTTCTCTCCGCTTCCTGATGATGCTGCGCAACGTGTCGGTCAACTATACCTTGGGCAACGGATCCCTTTTGCCAGGCTACATGTATTCGCCGAATATTTTAGGTTTGAACGTGGCCACCAAGGGCTCACCAGGCTTCCTCTACGTATTTGGTGGACAGACTGACATTCAAAGAATAGCAGCCGAAAGAAACTGGCTGACCACCGACTCGCTGATGAACTCTGCCTTCCAAAAGCGCAGAAACGAGACTTTCAACTACCGTGTCACCGTTGAGCCCTTCAAGGACTTCAGGATTGATGTGACCGGTAATTTAACCAAGACAAACAACTTTACTGAATACTTCCGTGCATTTGATGATGGCCATGTAGAACACTATACCCCCATCACCACTGGTAACTTCAGCATGACCTTTGTAGGTCTGGCAACCTTCTTCAAAAAAGGCGATGACGTATTTGCCACCTTTATGGAATCCCGCCATTACCTGGCTGAAAAGATAGCCGCCAACAATCCCAATTCTCAAGGTATAGACCCCGAAACAGGCTATCCTGACGGTTATAACGGCATCGCTCAGGAAGTGCTCACCAATGCCTTGCTTTCAGCATACGGCGGACGTAAAGTGGAGAAAATGAATGTCAAGAATACCTTCCCGAAATTCCCGCTTCCCAACTGGCGAATAAATTACAACGGCTTGACCAAAATCAAGAAAGTAAATAAGGTATTCCAATCCTTCTCCATCAACCACGCCTACACCTCCAACTACACTGTGGGAGGATTCACCACCAACTCGCTGTATCGTGAGGATGCCGACGGTAATTCAATGGTAAAGAATACGCTGGGTAACTTCATTCCCAAATACGAATTCACGCAAGTGAGCATCTCCGAACAGTTTGCCCCGTTGATTGGCATTGATATGACCTTCAAAAACAGCTTGTTGTTGAAGGTCGAATACAAACAGGCAAGAAATGTATCCTTGAGTTTCACCAACAACCAGATTACCGAAACCACCTCGTCAGAACTTACCTGTGCCGCCGGCTATCGCTTCAAGGATATCAAAATCGGCTTCGTATTCTCTGGTATGAAACGCCAAGTGGTCAGCGACCTGAACCTCACCGCCGGCTTCGGTATGAAGAAAAACATGACCATCTTGCGTAAAATCGTGGAGAACGAAAATCAGGTAACCGCCGGTATGTTGACGATGACTATCAATGTGGCTGCCGACTACCAAATCAGTAGCCGCGTGGGTCTCAAGTTCTACTACGATCAGGTCATCAACCGTCCGGAAATGACCAACCAATACGACAATATGAACTTTGAAACCGGTATCAGCGTGAGACTGATGCTGACGAACTAAGAACTAGAAACTAAGAATTAAAAACTAAGAACTAAGGATTGAGAACTAATGACTTTATAATCAGTATTTAACTCTTAACTTTTAGTTCTTAACTAAACAAATAAACGATTCAAAAAATAAACAACCATACAATGACTTCAACAGAAATACGCACCGCTTTTTTGGAGTTTTTCAGGTCTAAAGACCACCAAATTGTTCCCTCTGCCCCCATGGTCATCAAAAACGACCCAACGCTGATGTTCACCAATGCGGGTATGAACCAATTCAAGGACATTTTCTTGGGCAACTCGCCCATCAAATTCCCACGGGCTGCCGACTCGCAAAAATGCCTGCGTGTGTCGGGAAAGCACAACGATTTGGAAGAAGTGGGCCGCGACACCTACCACCACACCATGTTCGAGATGCTCGGCAACTGGTCGTTTGGTGACTATTTCAAAAAAGAAGCCATTGACTATGCTTGGGAGTTTCTGACAGAGGTGATGAAACTCGACCCCAACAGGCTGTATGCTACCGTCTTCCAGGGCGATGAGAAAGACCATACCGAAGCCGACTTGGAAGCTAAGGAATACTGGAAAGCTCACCTTCCCGAAGACCGTATCCTCTTTGGCAACAAGAAAGACAATTTCTGGGAAATGGGCGACACGGGTCCCTGCGGTCCCTGCTCGGAAATCCACATCGACTTGCGCGACGACAGCGAACGCGCTGCGGTTTCAGGAGCCTCGTTGGTCAACAAGGACAATCCCCTGGTAATTGAAATCTGGAACCTTGTGTTCATGCAGTTCAACCGCATCAATTCGGGCGAATTACTCCCCTTGACTCATAAGCATGTGGACACCGGCATGGGCTTCGAGCGTCTTTGTATGGCTGTGCAAAACAAGAAATCCAATTACGACACGGACGTGTTCCAGCCGCTAATTCAGAAGCTGGCCCAGTTGTCGAATACGCAATACGGACAAAAGGAAGAAACCGACATTGCCCTGCGCGTTATCGCCGACCACTTGCGTGCCGTCTCCTTCGCCATTGCCGATGGACAGTTGCCCTCCAACAATGGCGCCGGCTATGTAATTCGCCGTATATTGAGACGTGCCATCCGCTATGGCTTCACCTTCCTGAATATCAAAGAACCCTTCATCTATACTTTGGTAAAAGACCTGGTGCAGCAAATGGGTGCCCAGTTCCCCGAACTGAAAGCCCAGCAAACCCTCATCGAAAAGGTGATGCAGGAAGAGGAGAACTCCTTCCTCAAGACCTTGGACTCGGGTATTGCCAAATTTGAGAATTACTGCGCTAAAGCCGGCCAGAATAAAGTAATCGACGGCGCTTTCGCTTTCGAGCTTTTTGACACCTACGGTTTCCCCATCGACCTCACCCAGCTGATGGCCACCGAAAAAGGAATGACGGTAGATATGGAAGGCTTCCACAAGGGACTGGCCGAGCAGAAACAACGCTCAAGAGCTGCTGCCGCTGTAGAGACCGAAGACTGGATTGAACTCATACCTGATGTGATTCAGACCGAATTTGTGGGTTACCACCAATTGGAATGTGAAGTGAAAGTAGTCAAGTTCAGATCGGTCAAAAGCAAGGGCAAACAGCTTTTCCAAATTGTGCTGGACAAGACCCCCTTCTATGCTGAAATGGGCGGCCAGGTGGGTGATACCGGCGTGTTGGAATCCGTCAACGAGAAAATCAATATCATCAATACTACCAAAGAGAACAACCTCATCATCCACTCCACTACGGCATTGGCCGACAATATGGAAGCCGCATTTGTGGCCAAAGTCAATCCCGACAAGCGATTCGACTGCCAGAACAACCACTCGGCCACCCACCTGCTCCACTACGCTTTGCGCCAGGTACTCGGAACCCATGTAGAACAGAAAGGCTCGCTGGTGTCACCCGAAAGACTGCGTTTCGACTTCTCGCATTTCGCAAAGATGAGCAACGAAGAACTTGAAAAAGTGGAGCAACTGGTCAACCAGCTCATCCGAAAGAACAGCCCCCTGCAGGAATATATCGACACCCCCATTGCCGAAGCCCAAAAAATGGGAGCAATGGCCCTGTTTGGCGAGAAATACGGAGACAAGGTGCGTGTCATCCAATTTGGTGACTCGATAGAGCTTTGCGGCGGTACCCACTCCTCCGCCACTGGCAACATCGGCTTGTTCAAGATTGTTTCCGAAAGCGCCATTGCCGCCGGCGTAAGACGTATTGAGGCGGTTACCGGTCCCCAAGCAGAAGCTTTCGTGATGGAGAAACAGCACTTATATGAGGCCTTGAAGAATATGTTGGGAACCGATGACATCATGCGCAGCATCGAAAAGTTGATGCAGGACAACGACAAAGCCAAGAAAGAGATTGAGCAGTTCGAGAAAGAGAGAATCAACCAGTTTACCAACGAAATCAAGCAGAAAGTCACCGAAACCAACGGCATTCATATCATCCGTGAAGTAAGAAATATGAACCCTGATGGTATGAAACAAGCCGCTTATAACCTTCGTGGCACGATGGATAAGCTGGCCATTGTTTTCGGCACCGCCTACGGTGAGAAACCCAATTTGATTGTGGCCCTCTCCGACGATATGGTAGCTGCCGGATTCAACGCCGGACAGTTGGTACGCGAAGCCGGCAAACTCATCCAAGGAGGTGGCGGCGGACAGCCCTCGCTGGCTACTGCCGGTGGCAAGAACCCCGATGGCATCGAAGCCGCTGTTGACTTTGTGATTAGCAAGTTAGTGTAGTATGAGATATTACATCAAAAACGCCACTATCATCAACGAAGGTGAAACTTTCGAGGCCAACGTGTATGTTGCCGATGGGAAAATAGCTAAAATAGTACGCAATGGGGAAGCTTTTGAGGCAGGTTCGGCTACAGTGATTGATGCACAAGGCTACTACCTGATTCCCGGCATTATCGACGAGCACGTACATTTTCGGGAACCGGGGCTGACACAGAAAGCCGACATTTACACCGAAAGCCGCGCGGCGGTGGCCGGAGGCGTAACCTCTTTTATGGATATGCCCAACACGGTGCCTCAAACCGTGAGCCAAGAGCAGTTACAACAAAAGTTCGACCTCGCCGCTGAGAAGTCACTGGCTAACTATTCTTTCTATATCGGCGCCACCAACGACAACCTTGCTGAGGTAGCTAAAATCAATCCCCAAGAGGTTTGTGGAGTGAAATTGTTTATGGGCTCCAGCACCGGCAATATGCTGGTGGATAAGGCCGACACCTTAGAGGCGCTCTTCAAAGAAGCGCCCTGTCTTATTACAGCCCATTGCGAAGATGAGGATATCATCAAACACAACACACAAGTATATAAAGAGTTGGCTGCAAAGGGAGAGATTACTCCCGACGCCTGCATTCACCCCTTGGTGCGCACAGCGGAAGCCTGCTACAGATCGTCGGCCCAAGCGGTAGAGCTGGCCGAAAAAACAGGCGCAAGACTGCACATTATGCACATCTCTACCCGCAAAGAGCTGGAACTTTTCCGCAACGACCTGCCCTTGGAGCAAAAAAGGATAACCGCCGAGACTTGTCCTCACTATCTGTTTTTCAATGACGAGGACTACAAACGGAAGGGCTTCGCCATCAAGTGCAATCCCGCCATCAAAACCGAGAACGACCGTCAGGCATTGCTACAAGCCCTCACTTCAGGGAAAATAGACACAATTGGCACCGACCATGCTCCTCACCTGTGGGAAGAGAAGTTCACCGACAACTACTTCACCGCCAAATCGGGATTCCCCTCCATACAGCACTCTTCGGGCATTATGATGGAACTTCGTCGACAAGGGCATCTTTCACTTCCCCAGCTGGTGACGCTGATGTGCCACCACCCTTCACAGCTCTATCAGATTGACCGCCGAGGCTTTATCCGCGAAGGCTATTATGCAGACCTAGTGCTCATCAATCCCAACGCCACCACTACCGTATGCAACGATAAGGTGTATTACAAATGCGGCTGGACTCCCCTTCACGGCACCACCCTCCACACCCAAGTCACCCACACCTTTGTCAATGGCAACCTAGTGTTTGAGAATGGTGTGTTCCAAGAAGAGAATAAAGGCGAAAAACTTCACTTCTGCCGATAAATTATTGACTATCACATCAAAATCACGCAAACCAGTTGCCACAGTTCAGGGGTGAAGTCAAAGTAATAGACGGCTGCACCCCAGCGATCCTTCTGGCGCAAGGTGTTGCCATCAAGATAGTAAAGTGCGGTTCCCCAACGGTCTTTCAGGCGGATAGTTTGTCCGTCTATGTATAGCAATGTCTCACCCCAGCGATCCTTCAACCTCACGGTTTGCCCGTCCATATATAGCAACGGCTGTCCCCAACGGTCCTTCAGTCGCACCTGCTGGGTATCTTCGTCATACCATAGCAGCTGGTCGCCCCAGCGATCTTTCTGCCGGATGATGTTTTCCTGCATATAGTACAACTTCGCCCCCCATTTGTCCTTCTGATAAACAGTCTGTCCCTGCAACGCCAGCGCCAGAAACATCACCAAGGAGATAAAAAACAATATCCGCTTTGTCCCTAAACTATTCATTGCTTAAACCAATTTTTAAATCCACCTCTCTCTCCTCTCACAATCAAACATTCACACATTCACACAATCCCACAATCTTCCAATCACCCGGCAAAATTACATAAAATTCCTGACAATTGCATTAACTGGAATCCCATTATGTTGCGATTTTTCATTACCGGTGCCACACTCTGAAGCCCCACTGTTCGGCAGGTGTAGGGCAGGTGTAGGGCAGGTGTTCGGCTAGTGTAGGAATAGTGTAGGAATAGTGTGTGAATAGTGTGTGAATAGTTGAAACTGTCAACTCATATCAGTCGTTAGCACCCCAGAGGGGTAGAAGACCCATAGAAGACTCCTAGAAGAGTGGTAGAAGAGTGTATGAGGAGGAAACGAAACTTTTTTTCACCGATTTTGCTCAAGTTAAAGAAATTTCATTAATTTTGCAGAGTATTTGACTACTATAGTAGGGAAGGTTGCTTGGAATAAAGAAATAGACAAATTCACAAACTAACATGGACGAAGTAAAAATCATCGAAATAAAGAAAAGCGTCTTTGCTGATAATGAGAAGGATGCCGATGCATTAAGACAGGAACTAAAAAACAAAGGAGTGTTCCTCCTCAACTTGATGTCGGCACCCGGCAGCGGCAAAACCACGACGTTAATACAGACCATCAACCGGCTGAAGGACAAAATACGCGTGGCCGTGATGGAGGCCGACATCGACAGTGATGTAGATGCCATCAAAATCAAAGAGGCCACCGGCGTGCCCTCCATCCAACTGCATACAGGCGGTATGTGCCACCTTGATGCCGAAATGACCCGCCAAGGGCTAGATAGTTTAGAGTTGATAGTTGATAGTTTAGAGTTGGATCTTGTCGTTTTGGAGAACGTGGGCAACCTGGTGTGTCCCGCTGAATTCGATACCGGTAGCAGCGCCAACGCTATGATCCTGTCCGTACCCGAAGGCGACGACAAGCCGCTGAAATACCCGCTGATGTTCTCGGTGTGCGACCTCGTCCTCGTCAACAAAACCGACGTAATGCCCTATTTCGACTTCGACCTTGAACGCTGCAAGCAAAACATCCTCATGCGCAACCCCAAGGCGACCATCATCCCCATCAGCGCCAAAACCGGCGAGGGAATCGACCGCTTCGCCGACTGGCTCCTGAAGGAAGTAACCAACACGAAGTAATAAACACAAAATAAAACGCCATGCCTGAAATGTCAACTAAGTTTGTGCCGAAGCACAAAGGCGACAAACACCCGAACCTGAAACTCCTCAAATTTGTCAAACACGTCACCGACCGCGTTCCCGGCAAAATCAAGATGACCACCGACGACCCCGAATACTGGGGCCTGGCCTGCATCTTCGAGGACGAGATGGACGCCACCACCCGCGAGGCTTCGCTCGACCTGCTTTTAGACATGCTACCGCGCAGTCCGTTCAAGGTGCGCGAACACCGCACCTACCAGCTGCTCCACGAGTGGAACGCCAAAAAGCACTATACACCCGATGACGCTTCGCTAGACGAGTTGCTAGACAAACTGTCCTACTTCGGGATGCTGGAGTACGACTATGGCGACAAATACACCAAAGACGGTCCCGTGGCCGGTACTACCTATAACAGAGAAGACCGCATCTATTGGGTGCCGATGTTCGTGCCCGGCAGCGCCGAATATACCAACATGAATGTGGAGCTGATGAACAAACACCCCGAGCTAGCCATGTTCTTCGAGCGGATGACCTTCCTGCCATTGGAGAAAGTTACCCCGATGGTGCCTATGGGCGGCTCAGGCATCGGCATGCACGTCATCCCTGTAGAGAAAGCCATCAGCATGGTAAACGAGACCGCCGACATCGAGCATATCTCGTACTGGCTGAAACGCTATGAGGGCCACCTCGCCGTGGGCATCTGCTCATGCCGCTTCGGCCGCAAGAAACTTGACGAGGGTTGCGCTGACGACTACCGCGACTGGTGTATCGGCGTGGGCGATATGGCCGACTACCTTATCGAGACCAAACGTGGTCACGCCATCACCTACGACGAATGCATGAAGATCTTAAAGATTGCCGAGGATAACGGCTTTGTGCATCAGGTGACCAACATTGACGGTGAAGGCAAAATATTCGCCATTTGCAACTGCAATGTAAAGATATGCAACGCATTGCGTACCTCACAACTATTCAATACCCCCAATCTTTCACGTAGTGCCTACGTGGCCAAGGTCGACCCGAAGAACTGCGTGGCCTGCGGTCGCTGCGTGGAATACTGTCCCGCAGGTGCCGTACGTCTCGGCCAGAAGCTCTGCACCAAGCATGGCGAGCAGACCTATCCCAAACAGGAACTGCCCGATGCCAGGAAATGGGGCAAGGACAAATGGGACGAGGATTATCGCGACAAGAACCGCATCAACTGCTATCCCACAGGTACCGCACCATGCAAGACCGCCTGCCCGGCCCACATCGCCGTGCAAGGCTACCTGAAGAAAGCTGCCGAAGGCAAATACACCGAGGCACTGGAACTCATCAAACGCGAGAATCCGTTCCCGGCCGTCTGCGGTCGCGTGTGCAACCGCCGCTGCGAGGATGCCTGCACAAGAGGCACCATCGACCAACCGATAGCCATTGATGCCGTGAAGAAATTCATTGCCGAGCAGGACCTCAATGCCGCTACCCGTTTCGTGCCTGAAATCAACATCGCCTCCAGTGTGCAAGACCACTGGGAGGAAAAGATTGCCGTCATTGGTGGCGGTCCCGCAGGACTGAGTTGCGCTTACTACCTCGCCACGATGGGCTACAAACCCACCGTCTTCGAGAAGAACGCCATCCCTGGCGGTATGCTGCAATACGGCATCCCCTCCTATAAGCTTGACAAGGCTGTTATCAAAGCCGAAATCGACATCATGCGCGAGATTGGCGTGGATATCCACACCGGCGTGGAAGTAGGCAAGGATATCACCATCCAGCAGCTACGCGAACAAGGCTACAAGGGCTTCTACGTCGCCATCGGCTGTCAAGGAGGCAAACTGCCCGGCATCACCGGTGAAACACTGGAAGGCACCACTACGGCCATCGACTTTCTGCACAATTGCAATTGCGGGACGCAATTGCCCTCCATGGGCAAGGTCGTGGTTGTAGGCGGTGGCAACGTGGCCATCGATGCAGCAAGAGTAGCCAAACGCGGTGGCGCTTCCGAAGTCACCATGCTCTCGCTGGAAACCGAGGACATCATGCCCGCTTCTCTTGAAGAGCGCCGCGAGGCCCGTGAGGACGGCGTGGTCATTAACCCCGGCTGGGGACCGAAGGAAGTGCTCGGCGACGGTAAAGTTACCGGCATCGTGTTCAAGAAATGCACCTCGGTCTATGATGCCGACCATCGTTTCTCGCCACAATACGACGAAAGCGAGACCATCACCCTCGAGGCCGACTTGGTCATCTTCGCCATCGGTCAGACGGTGATTCTGAAAGACCTCTTGAAAGACACCAAAGTGGAGTTCGTCAGAGGCGTGTATCCCGTGGCCGACAAGCTGACCTATCAGACCGCCGAGCCCGACATCTTCGTGGGCGGCGACTGCTTCACGGGACCCAAGTTCGCCATCGATGCTATCGCCCAAGGTCACGAGGCTGCCGAGAGCCTGCACCGCTACGTGCAGGGCGGACACATGACTATAGGCCGCAACCGCCGCGACTTCATCGAACTCGACAAAGACGACATCCTGGTGGAGAGCTACGACAACTCGTCGCGTCAAGTGGAAGGCATGGAACCCAAAGAGAATCCGTTCAGCGAATACATGGTGACGCTCACCGAGGAACAAGTACGCACCGAGACGGCTCGCTGCCTCTCGTGCGGCGCCTCCGTGGTGGACACCAACCGCTGCATCGGCTGCGGCATCTGTACCACCAAGTGCGGTTTTGATGCCATCCATTTATTCCGCGACAACCCCGAGGCGTCGCATCTGTATACCTCCGAGGACAAGTTCAGCGGCATCCTGCCTTACATGCTCAAACGCACCGGTAAAATCATCTTTGGAAAGAAATAACATGCACGAGCTCGGGATTGTGTTCTATATCATCAAAGACGTCAAGCAAGTGGCGGAGGAGAACCACGTGGACCATGTGTCCGCCGTGGTGATGGACATCGGTGAGGTTTCCACCGTGGTGCCCCATCTCTTGACCGACTGCTGGCGTTGGGCGGCCGACAAGGAAGACCTCTTAAGAGGCTGCGAGATGCAAGTAAACACCATCCCAGCCGTCACCCATTGCGATGAATGCAAAAGCGAATATCCCACCGTAGCCCACGGACGCACCTGCCCCCATTGCGGCAGCGAAAAGACCTGGCTCTTGCGAGGGAATGAAGTAGAAATCAACAGTATTATTGTGTGATTGTGTTAATGTGTTAATGCGTTAGTGCTGATGCAACAACAATAACACAATAAAAAAATGAAATGGAAACACAAAAATGAGAACTCAAGGTATAATATATGATAAGTGTAAGATGTTCGCCATAGAAATAATCGCCTTATGCAATGAACTTAGGGACAACAACGAATATGTCATGTCTAAACAAGTTCTAAAATCAGCTACAAGTATAGGTGCCAACTATTGCGAAGCTCTTGGTGCGGAAAGTCCTCAAGACTTTTTACACAAGTTGTCCATTTCATTGAAAGAAGCAAATGAAACTTATTTTTGGCTTGATATTCTTCATTCAAGTAGTTATCTCCATACCGATAGGTTCGACGTGTTAAAGTCACACCTTGAGGAAATATACAAGATGCTTAATTCAACATCCCTCACCGTAAAAAAACGTAATAACATAAATAAAACAATAACGCAATAACACAATAACTATGGCTTGTTTTATAGTACCCTTAACCCAAGCGATAGCCACCACGGTGGTTCGCAAAAGATTATTCAAACAATCACACAATCACACAATCACACAATCAAGCAATCCACTAATGCACCATCTCCCTGCTTTAGAAAAGATGCTTTGGGGCGGCTCATTGATGCTGGTGGTAGATCATGTCATCAATGGCGAACTCAGTTTACAGTTCCCGTTTTTCACCGCACTGGAAAGCGTAGGCGGTTTTCAAATCATGCTCCGCGAGATGCTCACCGTAGGTGTTCCCATGTCGCTGGTACTTACCGCCGCATGGGCCGTCTATGCCCTGCTGAAAGAAAGAAAAAGAGTGAGTATCACAAATAATTAAACAATTCAACATATCTATTAACTAAATACAATTTTTATGTTTTTCCAAGTTTATGGGGCTGGTGCCCTGGCTCAATGGGGAATGCTGCTCGTCGTCCTCGTGGGTCTTATCCTGTTCAACGAGTTTGCACGTCGTACTAAACTCGGCGGCATTGTTACCTTCTTTATTATCCCAGTCATCCTGACCATCTATTTCGTGGCTATCGCCATCGGTGCACGCGCCGGAGCCGACTGGGCAGTGAACAACCAGACTCACGTCTATATGAACGGCTGGTTCCACTACGCCAAGCTGTATGCCGCCCTCACCGGCTGTATCGGTTTTATGATGATCAAATACAAATGGGGCATCGGCGCCAAACATTGGTTCAAACCCTTCCCCTTTGTCATTGTGGCCATCAACATTCTGATTGCGGTTGCCTCTGACTTCGAAAGCGCTATCATGGGTTGGAACAAATGGTGGCTTTCTTCCGAAGGCGTATGGCTCTATGGTGGCTGGCACAATGTATTCAACGGCATCGCCGGTATCCTCAACATCTTCTGTATGACCGCTTGGTGGAACGTATTCCCCTCAAAAGACAAGAAAGACATGATTTGGGCCGACATGACCTGGGTGTTCATCGTGGTTTATGACATCTGGAACTTTGCCTACACTTACAACTGCTTGCCCACTCACAGCTGGTATTGCGGTGTGGCTTTGCTGCTCGCTCCCACTATTGCTGCCCTTATGTGGAACCGCGGTGGTTGGATTCAGAACCGTGCCAACACGCTGGCTATCTGGTGTATGTTCGCTCAGGTATTCCCCCTCTTCCAAGAGACTTTCTTCAACGGCAAACAATTCTTCTCATGGGCTGTTCTGCCAACCCAGTATGTCAACGGCATTGAAACAGTGAACGCAATCTATAATGCATCCGGACTGGGCGAAGAAGTAGTCGCTCACACCACGGTTGCCGCTGAAGGTGCTACCGCAGCAGACCCAACAGCTATGATGATTATCAGTACACTCGCCCTCATCACCAACATCATCGCTCTGGCATACATCATCGCCCAATCAAAGAAACGTCACATCAATCCTTACAAGGAAGACGTCTTCATCAACCAGAAGTACTACAAGGATGCTATGGAGCGTGCCGATGTGGCATAATCAAGATATGACAATATGAAAAAGCATTTCACATTTTCTACAGGCGACACTTTTGAGGCTGACTTGGATGAGTTACAGGCACTGTTAGCGCAGAACCGACTCTATTTGGACAACTACGCCGATGTTTACAGCTCGCTGGAAGACGACGACTATGTAGCACGAGGCAACGGCTTTTGCGACCGCAAATATAGCGACGACTTCATCGAAGGCCAAATGGCTAAATATGAACAGCGCATCAAAGAGCTGGAAAAATGGATTGCCGAATGGAAGTGAGAAATGCAAAACATTGAATCATAAAAGTTTGCAAGGCTGTCACCTGGTGACAGCCTTATTTTTTTTACCTCTCCACTACCCTTTTGAAGGACTCCAAATAGACTCCAACTGTTAATAAATGTTAATTATTAGTAGCTTGCGATACAAGGTACTAAAATTTTGTGTACTTTTGCCACGAATTTAAAAAACAAAGGTTATGGCTATCAACGCTGAAAATGTAAAATCACAGATGCGGAAGGGGTATTTGGAGTACTGTATCCTGTTGATCATCTCCAAAAAGCCCATGTATGTTTCCGACATCATCGCCGAACTGAAAGAGGCGCACCTCATTGTGGTGGAAGGCACCCTCTACCCTCTCCTCTCACGCTTGAAAAGTAGTGGGATACTAAGCTACCAGTGGCAGGAGTCGCTACAGGGTCCCCCACGAAAATACTACGAACTGACCACCTCCGGTCAAATATTCTTGGCCGAATTGGAAGAAGGTTGGGAAGAAATCAAACAAGTTGTAGAATTAATCAAAAACAAATAATATCATGAAAAGGACAAGCACAATCAGTTTAGGAGGAATGAACTTCACCATTGATGACGACGCATACGAAGTCTTAAATCAATATTTCCTCGATATTTCCAAACGTTTTCCTGAAGACGAGAAAGAGGAGATTCTTCGCGACATAGAGAGCCGTATGGCAGAATTGTTCACTTTCAAATTACAAACCCGCAATGTGGTGGATATCAATGATGTGAACGAAGTCATTGATGTTATCGGTCATCCCGAACAGTTTGACGACGAAAGCGGAAATTCTTCAGAAAGCAATTCTTCAGATAATAAAAATACGGAAGAAAAAACCTCGGAGGAAAAAAGAAATTTCGACAATAGCTCCAGAAAACAATATCGCAAACTTTACCGCAACAGCAACGACAAAATCATCGGTGGTGTGGCTTCCGGTCTGGCCGCCTATTTCGACCTCGACCCGGTAGTGGTGCGTATTCTTTTTGTGGTGCTGGCCTTTGCCAGTCTCGGCTGGGGTTTGCTCATCTACATTATCTTCCTCATTGCCATGCCCGAAGCCACCACTAAAGCCCAACTATTAGAGATGCAGGGCATTGAGCCAAGTTTGGAAAACATCGACAATTTCAACCAAACACCTGTCAATCCCAAGAGAAGCAGCACATTTTGGAATATCATCAAAGCCATCCTAATTTTTATCGGTATTGCCATCGCCATGACTTTGGCCGTTTGTGTAATCGGCATCGCTATCGCCATCTTCGTTGGCCTGCTGACCCAAACACCTGGAGGATTCGGCAGCTTCTTGGATATCGCACTCCTTGTCAGTTGCGGAGTGTTCTGTCTTTGCCCTCTCATAGGTATTATCGTTCTCTGCGTCCGCGCCTTCAGAAATGGTGAACGCAAACGCAAATGGGTGGGCTGGACTTTGCTTGGCATCTGGATTCTCAGTTTGTTTGGCATCATCGGTTTCGGTATTGAAGAAGGCAAACAAGGTGATTTGGGAGAACGTCTCGAAGAGACTGCCAGATCTATTGATGACAATTGGAATGGCGATTCCGATTCATACGAATACTACTCCAATTATTCTGAAGAATATAGCTCAGAACAGATTGACAGCATGATTCAACCTATACTTAACGACCTGGGCGATGATAAAGACTATGATGTTTTTATTCAATCGGTTCCTGACGCTGGCACAACTGTACGTATCTCCAGCAAAAGCAATCCCAAACAACATACCCAAAAAAGTACTACTGTCCAAACGGATACAATAAGTGTCCAGCAATAACGTTATAAATACCAGAAAATGTATTGCTATGCTGATTGAATTAAAGGGCATTCACAAAACCTACGATAACGGCCAGCCGCTACACGTGCTGAAAGGCATCGACCTCGGCATCGACAAAGGCGAGTTTGTCTCCATCATGGGGGCTTCCGGCTCAGGAAAATCCACCCTGCTGAATATCCTCGGCATTTTGGACAACTATGACGAAGGCGAGTATCATCTTGACGGCAAACTCATCAAGGATCTCAGTGAGAAAGAAGCGGCACACTACCGCAACCAGATGATAGGTTTTGTGTTCCAGTCATTCAACCTCATCAGTTTCAAGACCGCCATAGAGAATGTTGAACTACCCTTGTTTTATCAAGGAGTCAGCCGCAAGCAGCGTCAGGAGTTGGCCATGGAATACCTCACCCGCTTTGGGCTGGCCGACTGGGCCACTCACTACCCCAACGAGATGTCAGGCGGACAGAAACAGCGTGTGGCCATTGCCCGTGCTCTCATCACCCAGCCAAGTATCCTGCTGGCCGACGAACCTACCGGAGCCCTCGACTCGAAAACCTCTGTCGAGGTGATGGACCTGCTCACCAAACTCAACCGCGAGGAAAAAGTCACCATCATTGTGGTGACCCACGAAAGCGGCGTAGCCAACTGCACCGACAAAATCATCCACATCAAGGACGGCATTATCGGCGAAACCACTATCAACACCGAACACCACGCTTCCGTTTTCGGCAGCACCACCATCATGAAATAAACACAGCATTTTCCCGGCATGAAAGACCTCTTTATCGAAATATGGGAATCCTTGAAACGCAACAAGCTGCGTACTGCACTGACAGGTTTCGCAGTGGCGTGGGGTATCTTTATGCTGATAGTACTTCTAGGCGCCGGCAACGGACTGATGAATGCCTTCATGAACAACGGCCGTGATTTTGCTTCCAACACCATGATGATTTTCGGTGGCTATACCACCATGCCTTACGACGGACTGGAGCAGGGACGAGATATTAACCTAAACGACAAGGATATTGAGTTGACCGCAAGCCACCTGTTTGCCGACCACATTGACGATGTGACCGCCAACATCCAACGGGGTCCCTATCATATGGTATGGAGAAATAAGAGTGTCAGCGTATCGCTCTCCGGCTGCTACCCCAAGATTGCCGAAATGGATAAAATCACCCTCTTGGAAGGACGCTTTATCGACAACATAGACATGAAACTACGGCGGAAAACGGCGGTAATGGCCAGTTCTCACGCCAAGCAACTGCTGAACGGAGGCACCGATTACGCCTACTTCATCGGCAAGCAACTCAAAATCGACAATACGCTCTATCAGATAGTGGGCATCTACAAGGCACAGGAAAACATGCGTAGCAACCAGGTTTATGTGCCGTTCACCACCATGCAAATGCTGACCAACAACCTCAACTATGAGGACAATATTCTTTTTACCTTCCACGGACTGATAACCGAGCAGGAAAACACTGAATTTGAGAAGCAGTACAAAGCGGTGCTCAACAAGGCACACCGTGCCGACCCTGATGACGAAGGCGCCTTGTGGATATGGAACCGCTTCACCCAAAACATGCAAATGAACAAAGGTACCAGCATCCTGCGCAAAGCCCTGTGGATTATCGGCATCCTGACATTGCTAGGCGGCATTGTCGGCGTGTCCAATATCATGCTGATTACCGTAAAGGAACGCACCCATGAGTTCGGCATCCGCAAGGCTATTGGTGCCACCCCCGCCTCCATCATGAAGCTGATTGTAGCCGAAAGTGTGGTCATCACCGCCATCTTTGGTTATATCGGCATGGTACTGGGGATGATAGCCTGCGAAATCATGGATGCCACAGTGGGGAAATCCGCCTTAGAAATGTTCGGCGAAAAAATTCAGGTTTTTGTAGACCCCACAGTAGGACTGGATGTAGCCTTCGGCGTCACCTTTGTGCTGATTGTCGCCGGCACCATCGCCGGACTCTCTCCCGCCCTAAAAGCCGCCAAAATTCGACCCATAGAAGCCTTACGCAATGAATAACCCCCACAACACGAAGTCACTAACATAAAATAATTAACATGAAATAACCAACACGAAGTAATCAACAACAATGAAACTGGACCTCGACACCTACAAAGAAATATCAGACTCGCTGATGCGAAACAAGCGGAGGAGCTTCCTCACCGGTTTCGGCATCTTTTGGGGCTTGTTCATGCTGCTGTTTCTGATTGGTGGCGGAAATGGACTGAAAGCTTTGCTTTCCAAAAACTTCTCGGGTTTCGCCACCAATACCATCATCATGGGGGCAAGCCAGACAGGTAAGCCATACAAGGGTTTCGAGGAAGGAAGATTCTGGGAATTGGAATATAAGGATGTGGAAAGACTGAAACACCTATTTCCCGAGCTGGCCATTGTCACCCCACAGCTTTCCCAATGGGGAGCGGTGGCGGTCAACGAGGGACTGTCGGTCAACTGCAACATGGGAGGTGTTGAAGCGGAATACCAAAACGTGGAAACCCCCATCCTCAAATACGGACGCTATCTCAATCAGGTAGACATCAAGCAGCAACGAAAGGTGTGTGTCATAGGTAAGAAGATTTACCAGTCCCTGTTTCCGCAAGGAGGTGATCCCTGCGGGCAGTATATCTGTATAAATTCCGTTTATTATCAAGTAATTGGAGTGAATTACAGCACCTCCAACATCAACATCAATGGCCAAAGCGAAGAATGTGTTACTGTACCTATTACAGTTTTACGGGACATTCTTAACACGGGAGATGCGGTAGGAATGATTTGCATGGTGGGACGAGACGGTGTGAAGATGAGCGACATGGAACCCCGCATCCGGCAGGCGGTATACCGCAAACACACCATTGCCCCCGACGATGAAGAGGCACTTTTCATGCTCAACATGGAACCGATTTTCAAGATTGTGGACAATCTTTTCCGAGGGGTGAACTTCCTGATTTGGTTGGTGGGTATCGGCACCCTGTTGGCTGGAGCCATCGGGGTGAGCAATATTATGATGGTGGTGGTGAAAGAGCGCACCATTGAGATTGGCATCCGCAGGGCTATCGGCGCCACTCCTTTCGACATTCTGTTTCAGATTGTGATGGAAGGCATCGTGCTCACCCTCATCGCAGGCATGTCGGCCATTGTCTTTTCCGTTTTTATGCTGAATATGCTTGAGGTGATAAGCCACCACGAGGTGGTGTTTCAGATACATTTCGGCACGGCAATGGCGGCTTTTTTACTGCTCACCGTGCTCGGCATGCTGGCAGGCATCGCCCCTGCCTACCGAGCCATGCATATCAAACCTGTGGACGCAATGAGAGACGAATAAACAATAATTTTCCCCTTCTATTAGAAGGGGTGGCCGAAGGCCGGGGTAGTGACGTAAATATAAAATACAAAACAATAAAACACAATGAAAAAAGGACTCAAAATTATCATTTTCACGCTGATTGGCCTGATCTTTATCGGCACCTTCGTATTTCTGTATCAGAAATCTAAGAAGAAAGAAATCCAGTACAACGAATATGAGGTGGTGCAGATGGACATCAAGCGGCAAGCGCTCATCACCGGCAAAATCAATCCCCGCAACGAGGTGGCCATCAAGCCACAAATCAACGGCATCATCGCCGAACTGTATAAGGAAGCAGGACAGGAAGTGAAAGAAAACGAGGTGATTGCCAAGCTGAAGGTGATACCCGACATGAACTCGCTGAGTGCCGCCCAGAGCCGTGTGCGCCTTGCGGAAATCAACTACGACCAGGCACTGGCCAACTACAAGCGCGAAAAGACCCTCTACGACAAGAAACTCATCAGTGAGGAGTCGTTCGAACAGATTACCCAACTGTTGCAACAGGCCCGCGAGGAGAAGTCGGCGGCACAAGACGCCTTGGAGATTATCCGCGACGGAGTCTCCTCTTCCAATGCTACCTCCAGCTCCACCCTGGTGCGCTCCACCATTTCAGGCCTCATCCTGGATGTGCCCGTCAAAGTGGGCAACTCGGTCATTCAGGCCAACACGCTCAACGACGGCACTACCGTGGCCACCATCGCCAATATGAACGACCTGATTTTCGTGGGCAATGTGGACGAGACGGAAGTCGGCACCCTGCAAGAAGGCATGCCGCTCACCATCACCATTGGAGCCCTGCAGGATTTGAGTTTTGAGGCTACCCTGGAATACATCGCCCCGAAAGCCACCGAAAGCAACGGCACCAACAAGTTTGAAATCAAAGCCGCCGTGTTGCCCCAGAAAGAGCACAAAATTCGCTCGGGCTACAGCGCCAACGCCGAAATCACCCTCGAACAGGCTATCGGTGTGCTGGCGGTTCCCGAAAGTGCCCTTGAGTTCTCAGGCGACTCCACCTTTGTCTATGTCAAACGAAACGGCACCTACACCCGCCAGGCAGTGGAGACCGGCCTCAGCGACGGCATCAACATCCAGATTACCAGCGGTCTGAAAGAAGGCGAAATGGTAAGAGGCTCACAAATCATCGATAAAGAATAAGCCATGAAAAAGATACTGCTTAGTTTCATTGTAAGTATGTTGCTGCTGTCCGTCTCCGGACAGGAAAGCAATCCCCACAGCGGTCCCTGGACCCTGGACGAGTGCATCACCTACGCCATTGAGCACAACAACGGGGTGAAGCAAAGCCAAAACGCGGTGCAGCAAAGCTCTATTGAGCTGAACACCGCCAAAAACAGCGTGTGGCCTTCATTGGCAGCCAACGGCTCACAAGGCTTCAACTTCGGACGTGGTCTCACCGAGTACAACATCTATACCCAAAACAATACCGCCAACACCTCGTTCAGCATCGGTGGCAATCTCGACTTGTTTACGGGCTTGAGAACCAAGCACAACATCACCATGGGCAAGCTCAACCTGGAGGCCGCCACCGCCGACTACGAAAAGGCAAAAGACGACATCCGCGTAGCCGTAATGCAGGCTTATGTGCAGATTCTTTACAGCATGGAAATCTGCACGGTGGCCGCCGAGCAGATCCGCATCGACTCGATGCAGGTAGAGCGACTCACCGCGCTGGAAGAAGCCGGCAAGGTGGGTCCTGCAGAAGTAGCCAAACAAAAATCCTCTTTGGCCCAAAGCCAGCTTACCCACACCCAAGCCGTGAATCAACTGAACCTAAACATCCTTGAGCTGACCCAACTGCTGGAGCTCCCCACTCCCGAAGGTTTCACCGTAACCCCCTTCGACATCTCCTCTTTCGCCCTCCGCCAAGTGCCCAATCCCGAGCAAATATACCTACAGGCAGTGGACGTGCGACCAGCCATCCGCGCGGAAGAAATCCGCTATGACTATGCCAAGACCAACATCTCCTTAGCCAAAAGTGGCTATATTCCCACCCTTTCGATGAACGGTGGCATCGGCACCAACTATTACGCCCTGTTGGGCTATCAAAACAAAAGTTTCGGGCAGCAGTTGAAGGACAACTTCAGTCCCTACGTAGGCTTCAACCTCAACATTCCCATCTTCGACAAACTGGTCACTCGCAACAATGTGCGCAGCGCCAAGCTGCAGCTGAGCAGCCAGCAATTGCAGTTAGACAATGCCAAGAAGAACCTCTACAAGGATATCCAGCAGGCCTATTTCAGAGCGGTAGCTGCCCGCGACAAATACATCAGCAGCAAGGCCGCGGCCGAAAGCTCACAAGAAGCCTTCACCCTGGAAAGCGCCCGCTACGAGAACGGCAAAGCTACCATCACCGAATTCAACGAGGCAAAAAACAACTATCTTAAGGCTACTTCCGACCTCGTACAAGCCCAATACGAGTTCATCTACAGCATTCAACTCATCGAATTCTATCGCAGCGCACAATAAATTTTACTCCTCCGCAATTCAACAAAAAGTAGTATTTTTGCAAGCTTAAATACAGACTATGAATAAAGCAGAGGAATTACTTTCGCAACTCAATGAGGCACAGCAGAAAGCGGCCAAACAGATAGAGGGTCCGGTGATGGTAATTGCCGGTGCCGGCTCGGGGAAAACCCGTGTGCTCACCTACCGCATCGCCTATATGCTCACCCAAGGCATCAGCCCCTTCCAAATATTAGCTCTCACCTTCACCAACAAGGCCGCCGGCGAGATGAAAGAACGTATCTTCAAGCTGGTGGGCGACAGCAACGCCAAAGCCGTCTCCATGGGCACTTTCCACTCCATCTTCTACCGCATTATCCGTGTGGAGGGCTACCGACTGGGCTACGACCACAATGTGACCGTTTATGACACCGACGACTGCAAGAGCATGATCAAGTCCATCGTCAAAGAGATGAATCTGGATCCGAAAATCTATGTGGCCAACTATATCCTCAACCGCATCTCCGCCGCCAAGTCGAGTTTGATTTCAGAACAGGAATATGCTGAGAATCCTGAAATCATCGAGGCCGACAAGCGCAGCGGAAAGCCGCTGATTGCCGATATCTTCAAACGCTACAACCAACGACTCAAAAGTGCCAACGCCATGGATTTCGACGACCTGCTGTACTACATGAACGTGCTGCTGCGCGACTATCCCGAGGTGTTGTACAAATACCAACAACGCTTCCGCTACATCTTGGTGGATGAGTACCAGGATACCAACTTTGCCCAATATCTGATTATCAAGAAGCTGGCCGCCGCCTATCAGAATATCTGCGTGGTGGGCGATGATGCCCAGAGTATCTACTCTTTCCGCGGGGCCGACATCCAGAATATCCTCAACTTCAAACACGACTACCCTACCTGCAACATCATCAAGTTGGAACAGAACTACCGCTCCACGCAGAATATCGTCAATGCCGCCAACGCCATCATCAAGAACAACAAAGACCAGCTCTATAAGGAGATTTGGACAGAAAATGGCGAGGGCACCAAGATTGACATCATGAAAACCGGAAGCGACACAGATGAGGCTTTTGCCATTGCCGACAAGCTGTTTGAGATAAAGGTGAACACCCAGGCCAACCACAACCAGTTTGCCGTGTTGTACCGCACCAACTCGCAGTCGCGCGCCATTGAGGAGGTGTTTATCAAGCGGCATATTCCATACAAGATTTATGCCGGTCTGTCATTCTATAAAAGGAAAGAGGTCAAGGACCTGATGGCATACTTCCGTTTGGCGGTTAACCATTACGACGAGGAATCGCTGCGCCGTGTCATCAACTATCCCCAACGCGGCATCGGAGCCACCACAGTAGATAAGATTTTGAACTGCGCTGCCGAACATCACGAGCGGATGTGGAACGTGATTGTGCAGCCCGATGAGTTCCAACTGGACGTGAACGCCCCCACCAAAGCCCGCCTGAAGGATTTTGCGGCCCGCATTCAGAGCTACTCCTCGCTACTGCCAACCACTGACGCTTTCGACCTGGGCAAACACATTGCCGAGTCGTCAGGCATTGTCAGTGCCTTGAAGGAAGACCCCTCTGACAAAGACCGTATCGAGAATATCGAAGAGTTGCTCGACTCCATCAAAGCATTTACCGAGCGCGAGCCTGAGAGCACCATCAACGAGGCCAGCGGTGAGCTTATCAGCGACTATTTTCCCACCCTTGACCACTACTTGGAGAGCGTTTCGCTGCTCAGCGACGAGGACGAAAAGGACGAGGATGCCGACAAAGTGAAGCTGATGACCATCCATGCCGCCAAGGGCCTGGAGTTCGACTATGTGTTTATCACCGGCATGGAAGAGAACCTGTTTCCCTCCTCACTGTCTATCAACACCCGCAAGGAGCTGGAAGAAGAGCGCCGGCTGTTTTACGTAGCCCTCACCCGTGCCCGCAAACGGGTCATCCTGAGCTATGCCGAAACCCGCTACAAGTTCGGCTCGCTGCAATTTGCAGAAGCCAGTCGCTTCCTTGACGAGATTCCCGAGCGTTTCATCAACACCACCCGCAGGGCATCTTCCGGCAAAGGGTCTTTTGCCCGTCCCGAAACCTCATCTTTCAACAAGTTCAAAAGCTATGGACAACAGCGGGAAGCCTACTCCCCCAGTTCCAAACCCACTTATAGTAGCCCGAAACCAAGTTTCAGTGCACCCAAACCTACCGTGCAAACCAAGACAGAGGTTGAGTTGGCCCAAATAGGAACCTTAGCCACCCCTGAGCAGATTGTAGTCAACAAAAGGGTGTATCACAAAAATTTCGGTTACGGAGTGGTCATCTCTACCGATGGCGTTGGTGAAGAAAAGAAAGCCCTCGTCGCCTTCGACACCGTGGGGAATAAAACGCTGCTGCTGAAGTTCGCTAAACTGATTTTACCAAAATAGACATGAAGTTCCGTACTGAAATCCCTGCCCCGGAGTATCCCTTCCACATCAGCTATCAGCATCAACTGGTGCTGTTGGGCTCGTGCTTTTCAGACCATATCGGCAAGTTCTTCCAGGAGATGGGTTTCAAGACCGTGTCGAATCCCTTCGGCACCCTCTTTAATCCCGTCTCCATCGCCACTGCCCTGAAAATGGGGCTAAACCCTGAACTGTTTGGTGAACAGTATATCGACTTTTTCAACGAGAAGTGGATCAGCTATGCCCATCACGGCAAGTTCTCCCATCCCGACAAGGAAATCTTTATACAGCAACTACAACAAACACTACAATATTTCCACACCTTTCTCAAGCAGGCCAATTATCTCTTTCTCACTTTCGGCACCGCCTACTGCTACCGCCTCATCGAGCGGAATCTCATCGTGGCCAACTGCCACAAGATTCCCGCCAATCGCTTCGAGAAAAAGATGTTCACAGTAGAACAAATCACAGACATCTATCGTGAGTTGCTGCCCCAGTTACAGCAGTTCAATCCCAAGCTGAAAGTGATTTTCACCGTCAGTCCCGTCCGCCATTTGGGAGATGGTTTCCATGAGAACCAAATCAGCAAATCCACCCTTCACCTGTCCATCCACCAATTGGTTGACAACACCTCCACTTTCTATTTCCCCTCATACGAAATGGTTCAGGACGACCTGCGCGACTACCGCTTCTACGCCACCGACCTCTGCCACCCCTCTGAGGCGGCGGTTACATACATCAGCGAGAAACTGACCGAGTCATTTTTCTCCAAAGAAACACAAGAAAAGATGAAAGAGGTGGTGAAGGAGAACAAGGCGAAAGGACATAGAAAAATTTTTTGAGTCAACTCACTATCTGAAAAAAAAGCAGTATTTTTGCAAACTTTATTTTCTAACATACAAAAACAAAAAATATTTATGGAAAAGATTAAAATAGGAATCAATGGCTTCGGCCGTATTGGTAGTTTGGTGCTGAGTGCCTCTTTGGAAAGAGAAAATGTGCAGGTGGTCGCCATCAACGACTTGTTGGAAGTGAACTATATCGCCTATATGCTGAAATATGACTCTGTTCACGGTCCTTTCAAGGGCACTATCGAAGTAAAAGACAACAACCTGGTGATTAATGGCAACACCATCCGTGTAACCGCAGAACAGGATCCCGCCAATTTGAAATGGGATGAGGTAGGTGTTGACGTAGTGGTGGAATGCACTGGTCGCTTCCTGACTCAGGATTTGGCCGACAAACATATTCAGGCTGGTGCCAAGAAGGTGGTCTTGTCTGCTCCTCCAAAAGACGATATCCCCATGTTCGTAATGGGTGTAAACCACAAGGAGTATGCCGGTCAGCCCATCGTTTCCAACGCTTCTTGTACCACCAACTGTCTGGCTCCACTGACCAAGGTGATTCACGACAACTTCGGTATGGTGGAAGGTTTGATGACTACCGTTCACGCCGCTACCGCTACTCAGAAAACCGTTGACGGTCCCTCTATGAAGGACTGGCGCGGTGGTCGTTCCGTTTTCGGCAACATCATCCCCTCATCTACCGGTGCCGCCAAGGCCGTTACCAAAGTAATCCCCTCGCTGAAGGGCAAACTGACTGGTATGTCGTTCCGCGTGCCTACCGCTGATGTGTCTGTGGTTGACCTTACCTGCCGCTTGGAGCGTGCCACCACTTACGACGAAATCAAAGCCGCTATGAAGCGTGCTTCTGAGGGTGAACTGAAAGGTATTCTCGGTTATACCGAAGATATGGTGGTTTCTACCGACCTGCTGGGCGATACCCACACTTCCATTTTCGATGCCAACGGCGGTATCATGCTGAACCCCAACTTTGTGAAGTTGATTGCCTGGTACGACAATGAGGTGGGTTACGCCAACAAAGCTGTTGACCTGGCTGTTTACATCGCCGGCGAATAATAGCCACACTTACATTTCGTCTATCATGATGCATACTTATTTTGCAGATGTACTATTGCCCTTGCCTTTGCAAGGGCTTTTTACCTATCGCATCCCCAAAGAGCTGGGCAACAATGTGGGCTTCGGAATGAGGGTGGTGGTACCTTTCGGCAAAAGCAAGTTGTATTCGGCACTGGTGCTCAAGGTGCACGAGAACGCACCCCGCCAAATCAATGTGAAGTATGTGCTGGACGTGATAGACGAACACGCTGTCGTGTCGGAGCGACAGATACAACTGTGGCAGTGGATAGCCCGCTACTATATGTGTTCCCTGGGCGAGGTGATGGCCGCAGCGTTGCCATCCGCCCTCAAACTGGCCAGCGAGACCAAAATCCAGCTCAATCCGGCTTTCGACGGGGATATGTCTATCCTGAATGAGAAAGAAACCAAACTGGTGGAAACCCTCGCCTATCATCCCACCATGACGGTGGACGAGATTGCAAAGGCTATCGACCTCCAAAAGGTTATCCCCGTCATCAAATCGCTGGTGGACAAGGATGTGGTGATTACCGACGAGGAAATCAGAGACCCCTACAAGCCCAAAACCGAAAGTTTCATCGCTTTGGCATCTCCTTACTCCGAAAGCGAGGCTGAGCTGATGAAGCTGATAGACACGCTGGGAGCCTCCAAAAAGACTGCCAAACAACAGGACCTGCTGCTGTCGTTTCTGATGCAGACCAAAGATACTGCAAAGCCTAACGGATTTAACCTAAAAGCGGTCGTCAAGAAAGCCGACTTTCTGAAGAATGCTGGCATTTCGCAAGCCCGTCTGCAGACATTAATCGACAAAAACATCTTTGAACAGCAGACCATAGTAACCAGTCGCTTAGAGGCATTCGACTCTTCCTCTTCCGCCAAAGACATCCAGCTGACTGACCATCAACAGCGGGCAATGGATGAGATTGATGAGCAGTTTAAAAGCCACGAGACAGTTTTGCTGCACGGCATCACCGGCAGCGGGAAGACCGAAATGTACATCAAGATGATTGACCAGGTGCTGGCACAAGGAAAACAGGTGTTGTATTTGCTCCCTGAGATAGCCCTCACCTCTCAGATTGTCAACCGCCTGCGGAAGTACTTCGGCGACCGCGTGGGAGTCTATCACTCGCGCTTCAACGAATACGAGCGGGTGGAGATATGGAACCGCGTGCTGAAACAACATACCGACCACCAGCTGACCGACAAATACCAACTGATATTGGGAGCCCGCTCAGCGCTATTGCTCCCCTATCAGAATCTGGGACTGATTATCGTGGATGAGGAACACGACGGCTCGTACAAACAAATAGACCCCGCCCCACGCTATCATGCACGTGATTGTGCAATGGTATTGGGCAAATTCCATCAGTGCAAGGTGCTGCTGGGCACCGCAACCCCCTCGTTGGAAAGCTATTATAATGCGCAGCAGCAGAAATTTGGTCTGGTGAACCTCATGCACCGCTATGCCGACAGCACCCTGCCCGACATCTGGGTGGTGGACATTGTGAAAAACATGAGGCAGAAAAAGATGAACGGCCATTTCTCGCAGTTCCTGATAGACAATATGGCCGAAGCGCTGTCCAAACATGAGCAGATTATCCTCTTTCAGAACCGACGGGGGTATTCGTTGCGCATGTATTGCAACACCTGCCAGACAATGCCAGTGTGCAAGCATTGCGATGTAACCCTCACCTATCACAAGCACAGCAACCTGCTGAAATGCCACTATTGCGGTTACGCGATAGAAGTGCCCAAAGAGTGTCCCCAATGCCACAGTACCGATATCGAGATGCGTGGCTTCGGCACCGAGAAAATAGAAGACGCCCTCTACGAACTGTTTCCCGAGGTGTCTATTGCCCGTATGGATTTGGACACCACCCGCTCGAAAAACGCCTACCAGAAAATCATCTCTGATTTCGAGCAGCACAAGACCGATATACTGGTGGGCACCCAGATGGTAACCAAGGGACTGGATTTCGACCGCGTGAGTGTAGTGGGCATTCTCAATGCCGACAACCTCCTGTCATATCCCGACTTCCGCTCGTTCGAGAAGGCTTTTCAGATCATGTCGCAAGTAAGTGGCCGTGCGGGGCGCAAAGAGGTCCCCGGCAAAGTCATCATCCAGACCTACCAGCCCAATCATCCTGCCCTGCAATACGTGGTGACCAACGACTATCAAAACATGTACCGCCAGCAAATCAGCGAACGCCACCAGTTTAACTTCCCTCCGCTATGCCGCCTCATCAAGTTGACCCTCAAGCATGCCAACGACGAGTTGGTGAACGAGGCCTCACTGGCACTAGCCCCACTTTTACGGGAAGCTTTTCCACAACACGTGCTGGGTCCTGAATGGCCCTTGGTATCACGCATCCAAAATTATTACATGAAAGACATCTGGATCAAGCTCAACAAAGATGCCAAACTGGAGAGCAACAAACTTCTCCTCCAACAAATCCTCCACGACTTCCAAGGCAACAGCAAGTACAAGTCCGTCCGCATCGTCATCAATGTAGATGCATAAAGTCTGCCTGTCCCATTACCGCCACTCAGCAAAACAGCTGAAACCATAGCGGGTCTCCATATTGTCAGTAGGAAGGAAGAAATGCAAGAACTTCAAATCCTTTGACACCGTTTGTCGCTCCACACTGAAAAAGTTGTCGGGAGTTTGATGCTCATCATAAACAAGCAGCTTCATTCTCACAAGCATCACTTCGGCCACACGGTTGGTTCGCCACCGGCAATAAGCCTGAGCCTGTGAGGGAGAAATGCCCAGCACTGGGAAAAAACGGTAGGCAACGCCTTTCATGTAATTCTTGGCAATACTGTCGGGCAACTGTTGCCGGATGACCTGCTCGTCTGGAAGAGCAGCCTTATAGGCCTCAGAGTCTTTCCCATAAACTTTCTCAAGCCAGTATAGGTATTCCATCCAATCGATAATGGCAATGGGACTTTTGTCACAGTAAACATCCTTTGAGATTTGGACCAGACTGGGAGGCAACGCCTTTTGCTGATAGTTTTTAACCGTGAGCCGCTGTGCGGAAGCCCACGCCCCGCACATCACCACCAACAAGAATAAAAGGATTTTGTGTTTCATAACCGTTTTCTTTCTATAACGAAAGAATCCCGTTTTTTCTTGGGTGATTATTGCAAATTTTCTCCGTTCGTTGCTTAAGAATAGTAACGGAAAAATGTGTATCTTTGCAGTTTAAACGATTTTGACTGAAATGAAAAGAAAATTTCGCATAGTAACTATATTCTCTCTACTGATTACACTTTGGTTTTCAGCATCTTGCACTGCTATCCTTATCCCGATGGATATGGATCAGAAGAATCATTTGAAAGCCTACGGCATCGCCTATTTTGCCGTAAAAGAGGGAGTGGATGCCAGCTGGCTACTCAATTACCGGGGCGGCAGCTTTATGTTCGCCTACTCAAGCAAGGTGGAGGACGAGTGCATCATCCGTGGAGTCACCTACCAGGTGATTGCCGATGTACAGGCCAATACCATTCGACAGGAGATTGCAGCGGTGGAGAACAACATGAACGAAATCAAGTTAACCAAAGTGCCCAAGGTGGCCGTTTATTCGCCCAAAAACAAACTTCCTTGGGATGATGCCGTGACGTTGGTGCTCACCTACGCCGAAATTCCCTACGATGTGATTTATGACGAGGAGGTCATCAAGGGCGAACTGCCCAAGTACGACTGGCTACACTTGCACCACGAGGACTTCACCGGCCAATATGGCAAGTTCTGGGGCAGCTACCGCAATGCTGCCTGGTACATCCAGGATGTGAAGGAAAACGAGGAGCGGGCCCAGCGCTTAGGCTTTTCCAAGGTTTCGGAAATGAAATTGGCGGTGGTGAAGCAAATTCGAAATTTCGTGGCAGGCGGCGGCTACCTCTTCGCCATGTGCTCGGGTCCCGACAGCTTCGACATCGCGTTGGCCGCCGACGGAGTGGACATCTGCGATGTGATGTTCGACGGAGACCCTATGGATCCGAACGCCCAAGAAAAACTTAATTACGAAAACACCTTTGCTTTCACCAATTTCCAAATAGAGAAGAATCCGTATAAGTACGAGGTTTCTAATATTGATGTGGACCCCACAGTGCATATCAACAACCGCAAGAACGACTACTTCACCCTGTTTGAGTTCTCGGCCAAGTGGGATCCCGTGCCCACCATGTTGTGTCAGAACCATCTGACCGTTATCCCGGGTTTCATGGGACAGACCACTGCCTTCCGCAAAAGCCTCATCAAACCTACCGTCACCATCATGGGCGAGTCAAAGGTTTTTGACGAGGCCCGCTACATTCACGGTGAATACGGTAAAGGCACCTGGACTTTCTACGCAGGCCACGACCCCGAGGATTACCAGCACTTGGTGAACGACCCACCCACCGACCTCAACCTCTATCCCAACTCGGCAGGCTACCGCTTGATACTGAACAACGTGCTCTTCCCTGCCGCCAAAAAAGAAAAACAAAAAACCTAATAGATACTCATAAAACACTTCCCCTATGGAACAGAAATTAGCAATCATCACAGGTGCCAACGGAGGCATGGGTGCTACCCTGGTGCGCGATGTGTCACAGGCAGGTTATCATGTCATCATGGCATGCAGAGACCTGACGAAGGCTATCCCTGTGTATGAAGAACTGAAGAAAAACAGCCCCGACATACAACTGATGCAACTTGACCTGGCTTCTTTTGAGTCCATCAAAAACTTTGTCAACCAAGTGGAACAACAATACCAGCATCTCGACCTTCTGCTGAACAATGCCGGCACCCTTTGCCACAAAGCAGAGGAGACTGCCGAACATTACGAGAAGACCGTTGGAGTGAACTATCTGGGTCATTATGTGCTGACTCATCTGCTGCTTCCGCTGATGGGGAAAGGCACACGGGTGGTCAACATGGTCTCGCTGACCGTGCGCTACGGACATCTGAAACCCACCCTATTCCAACCTGTCAGTCAGAAGGATTTCAACCGCTTTGTCACCTACTCCGATTCCAAAAAAGCCTTTTTCTACTTCACCATGGATGCAGCGGAGAAATGGGCGGAACGCGGTATCACCGTCAACTGCGCCGACCCTGGAATTGTGAGCACCAACATCATCCGGCAGGGCAATGTCGTGGTGGACAAGCTCTGTGACTGGTTCTTCCGTCCCATCATCAAAACCCCTACCCAAGGAGCTTCCACCATGTTGAGGCTGGCTTTAGACCCAACACTGGAAGGTCAAACCGGCGGTCTTTATGTCAACAAGAAACAAAAGGCAGTAAAAGCAGAGGTGCTCAACAGCCCCGAACGTACCATGCTGCGCGAATTAACCCAAGAAATAACCCGTCAACACGGTTTTAACTTTTAATCATGTCAACTCAAAACATACAACTTCCCCCTTTTTTGCAGAACGGCGACACCATAGGCATTGTGGCCCCAGCCCGCAAGGTGTCTGAAGAGGAAATGCAGCCCGCCATCCAATGGCTCACCAAAGAGGGTTTCCAGGTACTGCTGGGCGAGCATCTCTATGCCGATAACAACCAGTTTGCAGGCTATGACTCAGAGCGTGCCAAAGACTTCCAGTCCATGCTCGACAATCCCGAGGTGAAAGCTATCCTCTGTGCCCGCGGTGGCTACGGTTCAGTGAGGATTATCGACCGGCTCAACTTCAGCAACTTTATGCAGCAACCCAAGTGGATTTGCGGCTTCAGCGACATCACGGTGTTTCATTCCCATATTCACCGTCACTGTCACACAGCCACCATCCACTCCACCCTCGCCCTCAATATTCCGCAAAACACGCCGGCCGCCAACACCAGTTTCCTGAACGCCCTGCGGGGCAAAGAGCTTACCTATAGCGGTCCCTCTCATCCGCTGGACCGCCCTGGAGCAGCTACCGCTCCTATCATCGGAGGTAACCTGTCGATGCTCTACTCCCTGCTCGGCTCCAACTCCGACATCGACACCGAGGGAAAAATCCTATTTATCGAAGACCTTGACGAATACCTCTACCATATCGACCGCATGATGATGAACCTCAAAAGAAACGGCAAATTGGAAAACCTGGCTGGTTTGGTGGTGGGAGCTATGTCAGACATGCACGACAACACCATTCCCTTCGGCAAAACAGCAGAGGAGATTGTGGCAGAGCATTGTGCCGCTTACAGCTACCCAGTGGGCTTTGGCTTCCCAGCTGGCCACATTAAAGACAATCGCGCTATCGTGATGGGCAGCACCGTCAGACTCGAAGTGCACGACACCAACAGCGTACTTTCCAACCGTCTTCAATAACCAAAATAAGCTTGCGCTATGAAAAGATTCTGTCACATCATGCTGAAATTCATGGGCTATAAGATTGACACCGTCAACATTGCCCCCGAAGCCAAGAAATGCGTGTTGGTATTCGCTCCCCATACCAGCCTCAGCGACTTCCTCATCGGCTGGATGGCGCTCAAGGATATGGGCGTGAAAACCGCTTTCGTGATGAAGAAAGAGGCTTTCTTCTTTCCCGTAAAATATATCTTCAAGGCGATGGGTGCCGTTCCGGTGGACCGCCAACATGGAGCACATTTCCCCGAATTTGCCGCCAACCTCATCAAGAACAGCGATGAGATAGCCTTCCTTATCTCGCCCGAGGGTACCCGCAAGCGAGTGGACAAGTGGAAAAAAGGCTTCTACAAAATTGCCCAGCTGGCCGAAGTACCGCTGCTGTTGGGGCATCTTGACTACCGTAGCAAACGGGGCGGTGTGGGTCCCGTAATCTATCCCTCCGGAGACTATGAGAAAGACATGGAAATCATCCAGCCTTACTATTACGGTATGCATGGCCTCAAAAAAGGCAGATTCAACTTGGAAGACAAGCCATACGCCCATCCCGATTGGTTAGAAAAATAATCCGAAAATCTATTGATTATGTCGAATTTCGAGCCTACCATACTGCGTCAGTTAGCCGAACAATATTACCAGGCACCCTGCTCCAAGATGGAAAAAATCCCCCAGTCGGGTTCCGTGCGCATATATTGCCGCCTGCATTTCGAGGGAAAACCCACCCTAATGGGCGCCTACAACGAAGACGTGGCCGAAAACCGTGCTTTTTTTGTCTATACGCGCTTTTTCGAGCGACAAGGAGTCAACGTACCCCAACTGCTCAAAGTCCACTCTAACGAACAGTATTATCTTTTGAGCGACCTCGGCGATGAAACGCTCTATTCCTTCCTGCTCCGCCATCGCGACGGAACCTCCCTGGCCCCCGAAGTCATCGGCTATTACCAGAGAGTAATCCGCCAACTGCCGCTGATACAAATGAGCGGCAAACAGGGACTCGACTTCTCGGTAGCCTACCCCCGCGCCGCCTTCGACCGCCAATCTATGCAATGGGATCTCAATTACTTCAAATACTACTTCGTCAAGTTGTCGAAAATCACTTTCGACGAGCAGAAGTTGGAAGACGATTTCCAAGCTTTGATGGACTACCTGCTGCAGTGCGACAGCGACTTTTTCCTATACCGCGATTTCCAGTCGCGCAATATCATGATTCACGATGGTGAGGTCTTTTTCATCGACTACCAAGGGGGACGGAAAGGCTCCTATTTCTACGACATAGCTTCCCTGCTTTTTGACGGAAAGGCCGATCTACCTTTCGAACTAAGGGAATCCTTGTTAGATCTATATCTTTCCGAATTGCAAAAACACATAACCATTGATACTGCTGATTTCAGAAAGCGCTTCTACAGTTTTGTTCTCATCCGCATCATGCAGGCCATGGGAGCTTACGGCTATCGCGGCTATTTCGAGAAGAAGAGCCACTTCCTGCAAAGCATTCCATACGCCATGAGCAATATCGGCTATCTTTTGGAAGGCGACAAGTTGCCCGGCAATATTGGCTATCTGAAGCAGATTTTGCACCAACTCACCCGTGTGGACTGGACCTTCTTCACCGGCGGGAAAGCGCCCTCTAAAGACGACAAAAAGTTGCACGTGCTGGTACAGAGTTTCTCCTTCAAGAAAGGTGTTCCGCAAGATCCCAGCGAAAACGGCGGAGGTTTTGTGTTTGACTGTCGTTGTTTGCCTAATCCCGGACGCGAACCTCAATACCGCAGTTTCTCCGGCAAAGATGCTTGTGTGAAAGAATACCTGGAAAAATACGAGGAGGTTGACCGATTCAAACAACAGGTTTATGGCATCATCGACATGGCGGTGGACAACTACATCGAGCGTGAGTTCAACCACCTGATGGTCAGCTTTGGCTGTACCGGTGGCCAGCATCGTTCGGCCTACTTCGCCGAATCAGCCGCCGCCCATCTCCGCGCCCATTACCCCGACATCCTCGTCGAGCTCCGCCACCGTGACTGCCCCTGCTAAGATGTTTTGGTATATTTGATAGCCAGCATGGTGAGGTCGTCACTCTGTTCTGTCCCTGCTTCAAATACACGTATCACCTCTGACATGTGCTCAATAAGGGCACGCGGGGTGTCAGAGCTCTGTTTCTCCAGTTCAGCAAACAGGCGTGCTTCACCAAATTGTCCATGGGTAGAGTCTTCTGCTTCGGTGAGACCGTCAGTATAAATAAAGATGGTGGAATTTGATTCCACAAGTATCTCTTGCCGTGTGTAGTTCCATCCTGACATGACACCAATAGGTATATTGGAATCCATTGTTATAGTGGAAATATCCGAGCCTATGAGTACAGGAGGACAATGACCGGCATTGCTATAGCTGAGGATGCCGGTTTTAAGATCTAGATTGCCGACAAAGAGGGTAACGAAAAGAGAATTTTCGTTCATCTCCGACATAGAGTTGTTCATCTGTTTCACAATTTCATCGGGCTCCTCCACACGGGCAGAAACCGTACGGAACAAACTTCGAGTAACCGCCATCATCAATGAAGCGGGAACACCCTTGCCACTCACGTCGCCCACACAGAAGAAAAGATGACCGTTGCGAACGTGAAAGTCGTAAAGGTCGCCACCCACCTCCTTGGCAGAGGTCAGCAACCCGTAGATGGCCACTTCGTCACAATCGGGATATGGGGGGAAGGTTTTCGGCAACATGCCCAACTGTATGTTTTGTGCAATCTTCAGCTCACTGCCAATACGTTCTTTCTCAGCACTCACCTCGCCCAATTTCCTAATTCCACGGAAGGTTCTCCACATAATATATGCCAAGAGCAGCAAACCGACCAACATAGTGATGATGAGCAGTTGGCTTACACGATATAATCCTTTATATATCTCTTTGTCTGGATAGATGAGCAACATCAACCACCCCGTATCACCACCCACAGGACTGTAGTATAGACAACTCTTTTCGCCCTTATAGCGAACCTCTGCATCTCCTTGTTTGCCTGCCTGTAGGGCCTTGCTGAGGTGGATAGCAACAGTATCGCTGTAAAGACGGGCGATATCATCAAGGGTAAACTTCATCACCATCGAACTGTCGGGACTTACCAACAACCGTCCTTCCTTCGAAAGCAGATAAGAGTGAACCTTCGCATCTTGTCTAAAGAGGTCGCCCAGCCAGTCAAGTGAAACATCTGCACCGAACACTGCAACAATATTTCCCGATGCGTTATGCAACGGAACGGTGTAAGTGCACACCATTCCTTCCGAACCGGTGCTGTCGATATACGGTTCAGTCCAATGTCCCTCAGATGCTATAAGGCCATCTGTGAACCATGGCATCTCGAAATAATTGTGTTCGGCCGATCCAATCTGCTTTTTGACAAGAACGCCATCATCATCACGAAACACGTATGGCTCATACCAATAGCCTTTGTCACTGTAATAATTGGGCAGAAAAGCAATGGCGCAACCTATCAAATCCGGATTTACATCCATGATGCGATACATAATGGGATAAACGGAATCTGGATGTTCAAGTGACTGCTCTAACGACCAGTATACGTTATCAACAGCCGTTTCTATACGACTCACAAACTGTTGTATCTCCAGATTTTTGACCTGCATCTCGGAAGCAGCTCTTTGACGCACCTCATCACGAATGCCTTTGTGGGCAAAATAATATTGTACTGCACTGCCTACTTGCATCAGAATGGCCGCCGTCAGCAGAACAGTTATTCCGCTTCGGGCTTGCAGCTTTCGCCATGATTTATTGACTGTATTATCTTTTTTCTTCATACTACTAAAGATTCTCAACTTTCTCTGAAGTATTATCCAAAGCCATTCTTGTTAGCGTCACACTAATAGTTACGGTCCGGCAAACTTCAACCTGCAAAGATACAAAAAAATACATTTGCTTTTAAAAAAATTTGCTGGTCCTCAGGTCTATAGGTTTTACTCCCCCTTTACTTCTCTTTTGCTCATCTTTTACGCAACTCACTGATAACAACTACCAAAATACGATATTCCGGTAACCGGTAACTGGTAAATTTCATTTGCAAAGGAAACAGTTTTCTCAGTCAATTTGCGTAGAGCAACAAATCAAAAAAAATTGTATTTTTGCACCCTCATTTTTCGAGACTTACAATGGGGCATTAGCTCATCTGGTAGAGCGTTTCGTTCGCATCGAAAAGGTAGGCGGTTCGAGTCCGCTATGCTCCACAAGAACCTATAGCGGGATTAGATTTCCACGCATTCCACGATGCCATCCCTGCTCATCATCAGCCTAAAACAGTGATATTCTATCATACCTCCTGCCACACATTGCAGGACGATGTGAAGGTTATACACCCTGGGAACGCTTATATGCTGTACATCTCCCCTTCCGTCCAACAAGGCCACGTTCGTCTCGGGGTCGTCCATCTTCGCAGTAAAGTGCTGCAAATGAAGACGGGTAATATCGTTGATTCCATCGTAACGATACTCATACTGTTGGCTCAACATTTCATTGTTGATCTCCACCTGTTTGCGGTACAAAATAATCTGTTCCAGCGGAATACGGTTCTCCAAATCGCTACGGCCACGGGCCTTTCTCACCGCTTCAGGGGTCTTCGAGTCGTCAATAAAGTCCATTCCTTCTTTGATATGAACTACCTCTTTCCCTCGATACTGAACCTTGCTTTTCATGTCAAAAAAACGTGATTTCAAGCGATGGGCAAAGCGGTTGCGCGCATACTCCTTAATGCGATCCTTGAACATATAAGCCACTATCAATATCACAAAGATAAGGGCCGGATATTCCCCCAGGTATTTCTGAAAAGGCAATGCAATCAATAAGGAGACCAACATGGCAAGTCCCGCCGCAAAACTCAGAGTGAGTTCTTTGGCGGCAGCACCGTCAGGCTCTGAATCGGATTTCAAGTAAAGCGCACTCTCAATGTATTTCTTCAGGATATGCTGATGATGGAACATGTCGCGACTTTCGTCCACATTTTCCAATGAAAAACACGCATATCCCTGTGCTATTTTATACTGATGTTCCTCCTCAATCAAAGCTTTTATCTCCTGACGAATCTCCTCAATTCCCTCGACAGACATGGAAACGGATGAACGCATCAACCGCATGGCATACAGCTCGGCAAGATGGCTCATATACTCGTCGCCATACTGGAAAATCAAGGCTGTTTCAGAAACACTCTCACAACTTTTCCGCATCACCTCACGGTAATGGCTCACTATCTTTCGTATGGCCGAGAGATGGGCTTTCCATGTGTCGGCATCGAACCCTTGCGCACCATCAGCCTGAAGAGCCTTAGTTTCATCGCGCAATGCACTCTTGTATATGGCCACATACATCTTGATGTGAAACTCTAGGTCTTGCAATCCCTCGGCAGATGGAGCATCCATAAGTTTTTGTATCGATGTGTTAAGATGCCGCATGGGAAGAACCTCCTTATCGGCCAACTGTTGCAAAGTAAACTGCGGAGTCTTCAGGCGGACATTCGACTTCACATCCCGATAAAACTGTTCTTTGGAATATGTGGATGCATTGATATCGAGGCTACTGGGCACAAACAGCCAAGAGTTCATCTTAAACAGACGGTGTTGCTGCTCTCTACCTGAGAAGTTAATCTTAAACTCCACTGAAAAGCGGTCATGTATGGATGTCTTTACCTGTATCAAGGCTGCCTCCTCTTACTTTTCTTCCACGCCGACCAACTCTTTCACTTTCCGAACAATGCTTTCCACATCAAAGCCCAGCTCCTTGTAAAGAGAAGGAATGTCGCCATGAGGCACAAAACGGTCGTCAACGGCTATATGATAAAGGAGATTCGGTAACTGGTGTTCACTGATATATTCTGATACTGCCGAAAACAGCCCTCCTTTCGACACTCCATCCTCGATGGTCAGCAACACTTGATGGCGTGAGGCAATGTCGGCTAGCAACTCTTCGTCCAAGGGTTTCAGAAAACGCATATCCACATGCGTGGGGTTGATGTTATATGCCTTCAACTGCTCTATAGCCGTCGTCACATTGTTGCCCAAAGGTCCCAACGACAGTATGGCCAACTGTTTTCCTTCATGCAACACACGCCCTTTGCCTATTTTTAGTCCTTCTGGCGTGTTTTTCCAATCCATAAGCACTCCTTTGCCTCTCGGGTAACGAACCGCGAATGGAAGGCCTTTTTCGCGGGCATTTTGCCAGGCGGTGAACATCATATTGCGCAACTCATGCTCGTTGAGCGGAGAGGCGATAATCATGTTGGGAATGGAGCGCAAAAATGCCAGATCAAAAATACCCTGATGAGTGGCACCATCCTCACCTACCACTCCCCCTCGGTCGATACAGAAAATGACAGGCAACTTCTGTAGGGCCACATCGTGCACAATCTGATCGTATGAGCGTTGCAGGAAGGTCGAATAAACATTGCAGAAAGGTATCATTCCGCCTACAGCCAAACCTGCTGAAAAAGTGACAGCATGCTGTTCAGCAATACCCACATCAAATACCCGTTCCGGATAAACCGCATCCATAATTGTCAGCGAGCAACCCGTCGCCATTGCAGGAGTAATACCCACCACTTTCTCATCTTGTCGAGCAAACTCCAATATGGTTTCCCCAAACACATCCTGATACTTCGGTGGCTGGTTGGCATTATCACTTTTAATCAGTTGTCCGGTTTCGGGATTGAACTTGCCAGGAGCGTGATAGGTGGTTTGATGTTCCTCTGCTAGTTTCAAGCCCTTTCCTTTCACGGTAATCACATGCAGCAATTTGGGTCCAGGAATGGATTTCAAGTCGCGGAGGGTCTTTACCAAAGTCTTCACATCGTGACCATTGGTAGGACCAAAATAACGGAACCCAAGGCTCTGAAACAGGTTACTGCCACTCAGCAGAAAACCCTTGATTCCATTGCCCACATTGCTAATCCACTGGGCTATCTTGTTGGAAATTTTCTTCTTAGAGGTAAAGAAGTTCCATACTTTTGTCTTGAAATTATTATAGCTTGGCGAGGAGGTGATGTGCAACAAGTACTTACTCATGGCGCTATGATTGTCGTCAATCGCCATTTTGTTGTCATTCAATATCACCAGCATATTCACATTTCTGATGCCCGCCTCATTGATAGCCTCGAAAGCCATACCGCCACCGATGGACGCATCGCCAATCACCGCAATATGGTTCCGTTTAGTATCACCTTTCAACTGAGCGGCCTGCGCCATTCCCAATATGGCCGAGATGGAGGTGGAAGCATGTCCAGCACCAAAAGCATCATATTCGCTCTCGCTCATCACTGGGAAACCGCTTATGCCGTGATATTTTCTATTGGTGTGAAATTGCTCACGGCGACCCGTAATGATCTTATGGGCGTATGCCTGGTGACCCACATCCCATACAAGCTTGTCGGCCGGAGTATCAAACACGTAATGAATGGCTACGGCCAATTCAACCGCTCCCAGGCTAGAACCCAGGTGTCCGGGATTGGAGGCCGTCTCGGAGATGATATACTCACGAAGCTCCTCGCACAAAACGGGAAGTTCAGAGATACTCAATTTCTTGATATCGGCCGGAGAATTGATAGTATTAAGATATTTCATGGTAAAAATCAATCAATTCCTGGGTTACAACTTCGTTATTATGATTCAACGCCACATAATGGCGGGCATTTTCTCCGATAATGGTGCAGATGTCGGGAGTTTTGATACATTTCTCTATCACCGATACAAATTCTTCAGCAGTATCAGCTATAAACAAATGTTTACCATTCTCCACCTTCAGCCCTTCTGCACCTATGCTGGTAGTGATAATGGTTTTGCCCAGCGCCATTCCTTCTATAATCTTGATTCTGATGCCACTACCCGAAAGCAGGGGCACAATCATAATGTCTTTTGATAACATAAACTCGTTGGCATTCTCCACCTCACCTGCAACTATTACATGATCAGACGCAAAACGCTGCAACGATTCTGGAATACCACGTCCTGCCATAGTAAAGGTCAATAAGGGAAACTTTTCAAGGATAGCGGGAAAAACCTCTTCCAGAAACCACTCCAGTCCCTCCACATTAGGCAACCAGTTCATACTGCCCAAATGAAACAGTTCTGGCTGGTCGGAAGGGATATACTCGTCTTCTGTCTCATAGTAGTCCAAATCCACTGCAAAGGGAATCACAGTACCAGGGGTAGTAGGCGATAGGGTATGGAAAAAATCATAGTCCACATCCGAAATGGTCATATAACCGTCCACCTTGTTCATCAATGAACATTCGTAACGTTTCAGCTGACGATTCATTAGCTTTAGCACACACTTTTTCCACCATCCCACATGATTTCGGGCTATTCTTTCCCAAATAATATGCTCTACATTATGCAGACGTAATACAATTTTAGCCTTCGAGTATTTACGGATAATCGGAATATAGGGGGCTACAAAAATAGATTCCAACTGCACTATGTCAAACTCACGTTCCTTCAATATACTCGCAAGCCGCTGAGCCATCTCTTTCGAATAGAAACGATATACATGATACGATTGAGCTCTCAGCAACGAAGCCAGCGCATCCCAGAATCTCACTTTTGTATCCACAAACACCGTCTCGAACTGTGTTTTGGTCACATAATCCTCCGGCAACATCTCCTTCCGGCAAGGATGTTTGTGAGTAGCCACCGCCAACAACTTCACTTCATGGCCACTACTGAGCAAGCCCTGGGTGATATTATTGATGGCTATGCAACCTCCATCAACAGGCGGCATAGGCGGTTTGTGACACAATTGCAATACCCTCATTTCTTTATATCCTTATTGTTTTTTATTGACTGTAATTTATATTTCAATTTTTTGAAGAGTTTCTCGTAGGTTTCCCTCGACATGATACTTGCATCCACCGTAGCCTTATATGTCAGGAAGAAGCAAATGGGTATCAACACCAAGGTAGATAGCCATACTCCTCCAAAAGCAGACATTTCTCCTGTACTTGCCATGTTCTTGCCGAAGGCGGTAAGCATAAAATAGAAAGTGAAAAAAGCTACCGTTATCACCAATGGAATACCTATACCGCCCTTTCGGATAATAGAGCCCAATGGTGCCCCGATAAAGAAGAACAACAAGCAGGCCAATGAAAAAGTGAACTTGTTGTGGTACTCCACCTGATAGGAGCGAAGCGACAAGTTTCTGTAATAAACATCCTGCGCTGCAAATTTGGTGGCATTTTTTATCCCCTCTATACTATTTTTGGTATAATTATATGCATCTATTTTCTGTTGGGTAGTCAGATTGTACGGCAAAGAATCATGAGGGAGAACAGGTTTCAACTCCTCCTTGTTCTGCACGAAGTTCGAAAAATAATACATATTCTTGATGAAACCCGCTGAAATATCAGCATTAGACCGATCCACCTGCGCCTTCATGGTGTCAATTTTCTCAGCCAACAGGGCCATAGGCATTGCCTGCTGCGAAGATGAGAAATATTCCTCATCACTTTCCTGCAACTCAAACGACGATAAATCAAAACGCTTGTATTGCTCCGCAAAACTTGCCCTACTCAATGGTTTTGAGGCCGAACGGCTTTCAGAATTTACACTCTCATCCCAGAAATAACCGTCTTCCAACACGAAAAGCATGTATTTGCCATCATCAGTTATTTTCATACTGCCCGTCTTAGCGTAGGTCATCGTCACATTGCCTTGATGACGCGAATGGTCATATAGCAACACATCATCGATCGTGGAATTATCGGAATGTTTATGGCCTACGCGGATGGTAACATCCTCAAAACCATTGTAAAACACGCCACTTTCGATGTTAAGAGCAGGTTTCTGCTCCTGAACGCTATATATCAAGGTTCTCAACTTCAAGTTGGCCTTAGGAATAACCTTATCGGCATACCAAAAAGCAAAAACAGTCAACAAAACCGATATGACAGCCAAAGGAGCCATCATCTTGCTGATTGGAATGCCTGCTGATTTCATAGCCACCACCTCAAGTCGCTCACCCATATTACCAAAGGTCATCAACGAAGCCAACAAAATGGACAAAGGCAAGGCCATATTCATCAGCGATCCCGCAGCATAAAACATAAACTTCAGCAATACATGAATCTCCAAACCTTTACCTACCAAATCGTCGACATATTTCCACAAGAACTGCATCAGCAGAATGAAAATAGCCACAAAAAAGGTAAGCACCAGAGGACCTACAAAATTCTTGATAATATAGCGATATACAATCTTCACAGTCAGCGATTAATAATCACCCAAAGTTTCCGGCAATTGAGCCAATGCAGCGGCTGCTTGTTCGTCATTGGGAGGTGTACCGTGCCACTTATGTGTTCCCATCATAAAATCAACACCCATACCCATCTCGGTCTTCATCAACACCACCACTGGCTTTTGCTGGAACAAGGCGTTTTTGGCCTTTTTCATCGTCTCTACCACCTCTTCCATCTTGTTACCATCCATGAGCATCACCTGCCAATTGAAAGCTTCAAATTTGGCAGCAAGATCTCTCAAAGAACATACATCATCAGTTGGACCGTCAATCTGTTTGCCGTTGAAGTCTACGGTAGCCATCAGATTGTCCACATGCTTGGCTCCTGCAAACATCACAGCTTCCCATACCTGTCCTTCTTGCAACTCGCCGTCACCAGTCAATGCATATACTACATGCTTGTCACCATTATCCTTTTTGGCTAAGGCTGCGCCAATGGCCACCGACAAACCCTGTCCCAACGAGCCAGAAGCGATTCGAATGCCGGGAATCTGTTCCACCGGGGTCGGGTGACCCTGCAAACGGGTGCCCAACTGACGGAAAGTAGCCAATTCCTTAACAGGGAAAAAACCACGACGGGCCATAACGCTATACAGCACCGGAGTGATATGTCCATTGGAAAGAAAAAACACGTCCTGTCCAGCACCATCTTTCCTGAAAGTGTCAGGTTCAAGCTCCATCAATTCAAAGTATAGTGCAGTCAGAAAATCGGCACATCCCAACGAACCACCTGGATGACCAGATTTGGCTCCATGCACCATTCTGATGATATCTCGACGTACTTGAGCAGCAATAGTCTCTAATTCTTTTGTTGTTGCCATAATAATCAATTCTTAGTTCTTAAATTCAGCAGCAATAGAAGCAGCAGTCTGCTTGAATTCCTCTTCTGTGAGTTTTACACGTTCTTTGGTAAAATCCAAATCACCCACATTATTGATGGGCACAAGATGTATATGGGTATGGGGCACATCCAATCCAATGACAGCCACTCCAATACGCTTGCATGGCACCGCCTTTTCAATAGCCAAAGCAACCTTCTTGGCAAAAACAGTCATTTCTGCCAGCGTCTCATCATCCAAGTCGAAAATATAGTCATTTTGGATTTTAGGGACTACCAAAGTGTGGCCTTTGGCCAGAGGACTGATATCCAAGAAAGAATAAAACTTGTCATTTTCAGCCACCTTGTATGAGGGAATCTCTCCTTTAATGATTTTTGTGAATATTGTTTCCATAATACATTTATCTTGTAACGTCCATAATTTCCAGTTTGATAATACCCACCGGCACCTTTACCTCTACAATGTCACCCTTTTGCTTCCCAATCAAAGCTTTTGCAATAGGAGAAGTTACAGAAATCTTTGCTGCCTTCAGGTCTGATTCCGACTCGGGCACCAAGGTATATGACATCACTGCATTATTTTGCAGGTTTTTGACCTGTACTTTCGAATAAATCAGAATTTTTGACACATCAATTTTCGATTCATCTAAAATTCGAGCATTAGCCACCAAATTTTTTAGTTTGGCAATTTTCAACTCCAACATCCCCTGTGCCTCTTTAGCTGCGTCATACTCAGCATTTTCCGAAAGATCACCTTTATCGCGTGCTTCCGCAATAGCAGCCGATATTCTCGGCCTTTCAACACTCTCAAGATGTTTGAGTTCCTCTTTCAATTGTTCCAAACTCTCTTTTGAATAATATTTAATCGTATCCATAGTTGTTTTTATTGTGTTCGTTATACAAAGAAAAGAGGCTTAACAAAAAGCCCCTTTTGTTTTAGTAATATGTGGTTCGGAAATACTATAAAGACAGCTTCAAGCTAACATAGTGATTTCCTTTCCATTTGTTGGTGAATCTGTAAGCGTAATCCAAGATTAACTTCTGGTTTCCTTTGTCTTTCTTGACCAATGGAATACCCACTGAACAACCTAAAGACAAACCTGAGTAAATGGATTCTGGATTCACACCAGTGAAAGCAGTAATTTTGTTTGGTTTCTCAGGATCATTTTTTTCAACACCAAAACTCTCGATACCATAACCTACGCGAACCATGAAATATTGTTTGAAACCATATTCAAGTCCAAGTGTGAAGATATCACGTGAATAAGAGTTAGCGGTAAAAGAACCTGCCAAAGTCAAACGGTGATCTGCATCATTACGGGTAAGACCTTCATCTTTTCTCTCTTCCTTATCCATATCTTTGTATATGCCTCCAAAGAACAGGAAGTCGTATGAAACACCTAAACACAGCAAAGCGGGCATTTCATACTGTGCACTACGGGTCTCAAGTGTCATTTCATGCTCTGAACCAGTAATAGTTGCTCTCTGCATGATACCGTCGCCCTGATAGCTAATAGGAAGACCAATATTCTTCAAAGCAACACCGATTTTGAAATTCTCGTACGGACCTGCCAAATACTGAACACCTGCATCAATAGCAACACCCGTAGCGCTCAAGTCAGATATGCTTTCATTGACCACCTTAACGCTAATACCACCATGGATAAACTTGTTGAAAGATTTTGCATAGTGAATACCAATATTAAAGTATCTCGGTGCGAAAACACCCATATTACCTTCTGGTTGATCAACAGTAGTGATAGGAATATCTCCAAAGTTCATCATGAACACTGAGATTCCAATTACACCGAAATCTTTAATTTTACGGCCAGTAGCTTTATCCCTTTTAGCAATAGACTGTCCTATTGCAACAGCATTAATGTTAATACCGCAATTAGAACCGGTCAGATACTGGGTTCTTGAGAAACCCAGTTCTGTCTTGTTCACGAAAGCCAAACCGGCAACATTGGAATAAACAGATTCCATACCACGGATTTCTGCAACACCAGCATTGCCCCAGCCGTTTGTTTTTGCCCACGGGTCGATTAACAAACTGGCAGCACCAGCTTGTCCTGAACGGTCTCTGTTTCCTGCGAACGACTGTCCGGCGAAAGAAAGAAGACCCACAACTGCGCAAATGATAAATGTTTTATATATTTTATTCATAGCCATTAGTTTTTATTATTCTCAAATATACGTTTTAGAATGCATTTAAGTCAGTTGGACGCATAGCGCAGAAGAATTTCAGGGTTCTCTCACCAACACCAGGAGCTTTCACGTGGATGATGTATACACCACCAGCAACAGGAATAGCTGCATGATTCTTCAAATCCCAATCAATATAGGTAGTAGCTTCATCGGAGGCCTTTTTACTCAAAGTACGGATTAACACACCATTTGCTGAGTAAATAGACACCTCGCAAGGAGCTGGCAGATTCACAATCTTCACGTATGTTTCAAGAGCTGTAGATTCATACATGGAGAAACCATAGTAGGGGTTAGGCACGATATTGATATCTTGTAACATCTCATCATGATACTCTTTGCTATCATTGATAACAGGAGCCAAGTCAACAGTAGAGAAACTGTACAATGGGAATCCTTCGTTTTCAATAGGACCATGGGTAGCTTCGTATGCCATTCTCTGGTCATCACTGAACCAACGTGATTTATATCTCATATAAGGACGAGATACTCGAATCTTCACCGTTGCATCATTATTCGTCTGGAGCCATTGATCTTCATATCCTTGCATAGGCATAGGAATAGTGGTCCACATCACATTGTTGAATACCTGCATCTTAACAGCTCTTCTCTGGGGACGATTCAATGAAGTATCACTTGCAATTGACTGGAATTTAGCAGCCAACCAAGCACCTTCATCGTATGGACCACATTCATAGTAGTCGTAACCCTGACCGTCGGGACCAACAATCACAGCATCACCATTTACATGATCGCGGATTTGACCACCATGTTTGTAAGTAGTATGGGCACCTGTTGAACTCACATCACCTGCACCATCACGCAATTGGTCATTGTCATTGTAACTACGTATAGCAAATCTATCTTCGTATTGAATTGGAGCTGTAGCACCAGAGCTACTACAAATATACAGATAATGTCTTCCACCAAATGCAGGTTCTGGCATCATACAGATAGCATGAACATCGTCAACGCCACCATGATCCAACATAGCATAATTGTTCCACATATTTGTATATTCACTTTCATTGAGTTCTACAACATCACCAGTCTCGGGATCGATAATATATGCATAATTGTTGGTGGGATTGAAAATCATATCATTACCATTATTCACAGTATCCAATGAATTTTCAGCAAACATCACATTCAATCTTTCACCTGTTTCAACATTAATAGCATATCCTGGGAACCAACCGAATCCTGTAGTATTTGAGTTGTCAGGATTACCGTTCTTGTCTACTGATGGATTGCGTTTAGGTTCATGACGAACATTATTTCCATATTCCGTAGGAACAATACCATCAGCAGTTGTACCTGCTTCAAGTACAAGACAACGAGTCCATAAACTCTTGTCGGCAGTAAATACCACATCTACTGAGTACAAGTTGGTCATTGTCATATTGTGACCCATCGACCATAATGGGTGATTGACAGATGCATGCTGAGTTGCAGAACCACCGCTTTCATAATGAGGCCATAAGTCATTTCTTGTATATTCTCTTGGTTTCAACAATTCTGCAAAATCATAGTAACGAGGAGTAGGACAACCTGCACCAGCAGCATAATATACTGTATCAGGAACAAGGAAACTAGCCTTTGGACCTCCAGAATAAGGAGAAGCAAGCACGTATGGAGACCATGTTCCATAGATTATCGTTTCAAATTGTGAGATAGGATCCTTAAATGCTCTCATACACTGGGTGTTGTATGGCGATTCTTCACCATTAGGTGGATAAATCTCGCAAGCATCCTCAGTTCTCCATTTCATGTATTCATCTTCAGCACCGTCCTGTGAAGACCATTGCTCCCAGTTACCATTTGCCTGAGATCCAGAACGAATCCAGTTACTCGGATATTCACCCTCTACATCTTGCTGTCCAAACAACCATGGATTAGAAGGATCTTGGAAGGTCATTGTTGATTGAAGGAATTTAACTTGACCACCCATCAACATTGCTCCTGAAGTCAAAACTCCGTCACCTGCCTGCTGTAACCAGCGCAACTGGCTTGGATCATCTATAGTGAACGGCTTGTTATTAATAGCTACTGACAGACCCAACTCCATAAACAACTGCTCTGTATTCACATTAATACTGAAGTTGGAAGTGTCAACTGGATGAGAAATCTTGAAGGTGTCTTTCAAATAAGCAAACATCTCTTCTTCAGAGGAGAAATTAACTCCATCAACACCCGTTACTTTCAAAACCCACTTGGTGTCATCGTTAACTTCTTCATCATTCTTGACAAATCTGATTTCGTAAGTCAAAGGTTTCACTTGCAAGGGGTCAATCACTCTGACATCCAACGGACCATAATTGCTTCTATAGGTCACCGTACCAGCTGAGAAATCGCCATTGTTGCCCTGCAGGATTCTTGCTTTACTTTCGGGATCAAGATCAAGCACAAAGCCACCATTACCTTGACCTTCCAATCTGGTAATCTGGGGTTGTGTTCCGTAGGCACAAAGTTTATCCACATCAACACCGGTAGCTTTGGGGCTGTGAGGAATACCTGAAACAACCTTAATATTTCTTCTACCAGCCAGATAAGGAGTCTTTTGTCCTTTCAAACCATCGGTAACCTGTTCGTCAATGGAGAATGGGGCATATTCATTATATGCATACGCAATCACCATGAAATAATAAGTCTTATGGTTTACCAGCGTATTGTTACCTGTTGCAAACTTGTCCTCAGTAACTCTAAATGTACGTTGAATACCTGAGTTGGCACCATTTACCTTTTCAACTGCCACATTAGTATTCAATGTCTGATCGAATTCCCAGTTGATCAACTGACCAATGGCAGTTCCATCTTCACGATAATTTTCAATATCACATTGAGCAATCAGACGAACTTTATCCAAATTTCCAATATCTGATACACTGACATCTTTTCCTGAAACCTGATAAATCTGATAACCTTCAAAGTAATATTTGTTGCTACCTTCTGGATAAGTTTTGTAAACAGAAGTTACAGCAGTTACAGAATCAACATGACCGTCAACTGGGTCAATATAAACCTGAGTATAGGTTGAATCAGTATTATAACCCTCGTTGATCTGAGGATCAACTTCTGCATAACTTTCATTCTTGTTGTTAGAGTCGTCTCTATCATTGGTCAAATAAATAATCAACTCGTTTTCATATTCCTTGATAGTGACATCAGGAGCATCAGGACCATCCAACACTTTGAAACAGTTTTCGAACAAAGCCTGACACTTGTCATCAGCAATTTTCAGCAATTCAACTGACTGCCAAGGACCACCCGAATAGGAACGTGCCCAAGGAATACCAACAGTAATATAGTTAACAGCACCACGACGCAAGGTGAAAGGACCAGCAGATTGCATAAAACGTCTATCACTCGGCTGGTTACCAGAAACGGTTTCTTCTACCCAACCTCTTGCTCCACCGTAATCCTGATAGTTGAATACATCACGCTGAGCGGGATCTTCAATACCCCAGTTACATGGGTCACTAGTTCCCGGGAACATAAAGTCGCAATAAGGTCCTACTACTCCACCATAATCAGGATGAGCCAATGCACCGTATGTCATTCGCTGACCATCTTTCCAAATACCCTTCAACATATTATAATACTCGGTAGCCTTACTTGGGTCACCACGACTACTGTTATCATTATTGTGGAATACGAAACGTCTCATACCAAAACGTTCATTATTGGCAATACTATCACCAAAGTTCACACCATTAATAGCAAATTGGTCATTGTTATATTCGCTCTTTAAATATTGGTCACAATAAACCTTATTAGCAACAGTACCTACAACACCTGCCTGATTCAAGTCAAAATAAGGATTATCACGTCCTATCTGTTCGCCTGTTGAATCATCCACCATATAATCGGCGTCGATATAAGGACCCTGGAAAAAGTCAACACCTACTGCAGGAGGATTAGCACCATAATGTTGAGCCAAACCAGCACCATCGGTAGCCAAACCGTTATAACAATATCCCAAACCACGGGCCACATCACAACCCACATAGTCATCATGTGAATATCCCAAATCCGGGTCAACCCACTGTGAGAAGAAGGTTTGATTCAAGTTAGTAGTAGAACGGTTGATAATTTCGTATGAATAGAAAGTCATATTGTTCAGATCATCATTAGTCTGGAAAGCAAATGCTTGAGCACGAATTTCCAAACCGATAGGTGCACCACCTGTTTCTGTGTGAGCATTACCTTTATCATTGAAAATCCAGAATAAAGTTTCATCACCTTTCAACACATGATCGGCATATACCATACCGTCAATACCAATTGAGTTTGCATAAACAGGATACTCTGATACACGTTCTTGTTCGTAAGGAATGGGCAACAAACCATGAGCAGCTCTTGATTTGTTGGCATCTGTCCACGGACAAAGTTCATTATCTATATCATAGTAAGGATAGTCACCATTTTCCGGGTCGTAGATATAGTTTCCATTCACATCCTTGAAAGGAGCTAAATAAAATGACTGCTTCTTATTATCATAATCGCCATGAGCAGGCCAATTCCTGATAGCCAAAGAAGGATTTGGGACAGAATGATTATGGCTGTTGTAAATATTGATATGTTCATCTACCTCAGCACGGGTCATTTTGAACATTTTATCCCAAGCGGCACAATCTTCCTGGGCAATCTGGGCCAGACCATCAACTGACAGAGGACCTGTCCAATAGTCATCACCCACCTGACGGAAACGTACAGCAGCCAGCTTCAATTGGTTGTTATCGTCCAAACCACCAATCCACAAAGCGGCAGCAAACATGGAACTTTTGCCGGAACCCTTGGGAACTTCGTATTCGGCAAGCTCCTTGTTCCACATGGTACCATTGGTCTCAATGTAGGCACGTACATTGTTAATAGTCAACTCATTGGAATTGGTTGCCGACAAACATTTTGCAGAACCGGCTTTGGCTTGAGACTGAGCCTTCTTTTTAGGATCACCAACCCATCTTTCTGCCTGGACAGTTCCAATCGCAGACAGAAGCACGAGAGCTACTAAAAATAAACTTTTGATTGTATTCTTCATGATTATTTATTTTTATTATTATCAAACTGTTGGTTTAAATGTTAGAATCCGAATTGAACACCCAAGCTCACGCGTGTCGGCTGGCTATAATTATAAGGATCCTGCATAATCATATTATAATAGTTGATGAATGAGCTACGGTCAGTTTGAGATTCAACAATTGATCTGTAAGCTGCTGCTGACAAGAAACCATCATCGTCTGGGTTGCCAGTGTAGTCATACACATAGAGAATATTCTTGAAGTTGAATAAATTCTGGATATCTAAATAAACAGTCAGATAACCCGGTTTCATACCCTTTGAATTGCCATCTTTATCCTTTGCATTCTTGCCATAAAGATTCAAGATGAAAGTCTTGTCCAGACGAAGGTCGCACTGGAAAATCCAAGGTCTGTGTGAACCATTGATAGTACCTTTCAGACGGGAAGTAGTACCGGATACGAAAGTTGAATTAGGAGTACTTGAACGGCTGTATGGCATACCTGATGCAGCGGAGAACAGAAGGGTAATACCAGCATTCTCCAGCCATCTGATTTCCTTAACAGTATTGGTACCTTTCTTAACCTTCTTTGTAACAGGGCCATTGTAATCAACACCACTGTCAAAACGATAGTCAATATTAGCACCTACTCTATGACGCTGGTCGAATGAAAGATTCACCAAAGTTCTCAAGTTCGGCTGACCGGAAGCAATAATAGCGGCATTTGAACTTGCTGATGAACCAGTACCTTTTGCGAATTGCAAAGTATAGTTAGCACGGAAAGAAATATTTTTGATTCTTCTTAATTCATAGCTCAGTGTGAAACCCTGAACAGTACCAAAGTCCATATTCTTATATGAATAATAGGTACTAGGATATGCACCCGTGAAACGGTATGACTGAATCATGTCACGTTTCTCTGAATAGTAAGCTGCAATACTGATAGCAGATTTTTCACCAATTTTCTGACGGAAACCAATTTCATAGTCCACACTTCTCTGGGGTTTCAAAGCAGGGTTATTGATAAGGCTGGTAGCATAATCCTCAATGAACATATAAGTAATAGGATTAATAGACAAGTTGGTAGGACGAGAGGTCACGATATTATAGTGTGCATAGAACAATGAGTTGTCAGATACAGGGAAGGAGAATGAGATACGAGGCATTACTGACCAGTGAGGAGCATATTTTCCGAAAGCGTCAGCTTCAACCTTGGTTACATCGGTCTCATCCAATTTGTTTTTCAAGATAGGACCGGCAGTATTCAATGACAACGCTGTCTCTGGGTCTGTTACCAAGTCACCTTGAGCATCATACCAATTTTCTCCATTACGATAACCAACAACAGCTACATCAAAGCTTTCTGCATTCATAGTGGGATTGTAATAACCTCTTTGGTTAACATACACATACCAACTATCTTCAGCACCTTCCAATAATCTGCCTTCCTTAACCAATTGATTATAGAGACCATTACTCAAAGACTTCAAATCTTTAATAGTGTAGCAATCACGGAACAAGAAAGGATCTTTCAACACATCCTGATTAGCATCGAAATAGTCAACACGTACACCGACGCTAAAGAGCAAGCTGTTGATAGAGAATTTATCTTGTACATAGAAAGCCATATAGGTGGGTTCGTATGCACCAATCTCGTAGGTTCTCTTACCGTCTTTCTTGGTGAAGAAATCCTTGATGGAAGCACCGCCTCTGTATTTCTTACCTAAACCATCGTAGCCCATGTATGAAACAATACCACCGTGACCGGTACCAACTACCAATTCTTCAGTAGAGAACAATGCCAAGCCTCCCATTTCGTTGTATTGATCAGGAGTAATGTCATCAACATCAACCCATTCTCTCAAGTCCATACCCAGTTTTCCACGGATATTTTCTGCAAAACTTCCTGGAGCCACATCACCAAGAGCACGATCAAACCAAACATAGATATCACCATCATAACCATTGAAATTGATGGAATGTTCGTTGATGAAGTTTGCTCTTTGTTCTGCATCATACCATGAAGGCATCATAGCATCCAAATATACCGGGTGAGTAAGGTCTATTTCATTATTGTGCTGGTTGGCTTTGTTTCTCATCAAAGTCCAAATACCGAATGGTGAAACAGAATAACTACGTGAGATAATCTTCTCAAATTCGAAACCAAACTTCAACTCATGGTTGGTCAAGTTCATGGATACACTAGCCTTCAAACCAAACACATCCTGCTGAGACTTGCTGTAACCTGTATAAGGAATATTTGGTGAACCATACAAGCTATAAGGACTCGATGGGGTTTGACCATTCAACAACGCACTAAAAGTGGAATACAAGTTAGCATCGTAAGGTTGATCTGCTCCAAAGGTAGAAGCAATAAATTCTGGGGTGAATTGGTCGTAGAAGTTTTGGGTATAAAAAATAAGACCTGGATTCAAATTGCCTGACTGGAAAGTCATCAATGTATCCAAGCGGTTATTCATTCTATATATATTACCATAATATGTTATGCCTGTCTGAGGATCCAAATAGGAGTCTTCACGATCGGAATATTTTTCTGCAAAATGCGATTTGAAACGTCCAATATAACCATAATTAAACCAATTACCTTTATGGATAGCATCTTGAGAAACAGCATTATAACGAGTAAAATTGAAGTTAATGTCATACATCACATTCTTGAGAATACCTGTTCCAGTTGTATCGGTATAGACTCTGTGATTCAAACGGGCACTGACACGGGTGGTGTTGGAAATTGATTCCGGGTTATTCTGAGCATTGAACAACGCTCTGGAAGTTGACCAACTTCTACCCTTATTATACTCGTATGATCCATTGAATGCAAGACGAACATTATTGGTCTTACCAAAAAGGAATTCAATTTTACCCTGAGCCAGATAATTCCAATAACCAGCATTATCACGCACTCTTTGTTTTCTAAAAGCATCAGGACCGAGGTATTCAGATTCAAGTTTGGTTACACCAAGAGAACCTTGGGGATAACGGATAGGTGCCTCTGTGATATTGAGAATGGTTTCAGGTAAAGCACGCCACGTACCGGGTTTTTTCCAACTACCCTTACCTGCAGGATAACCATCTTTGACATACTCAACCTCACCACTCAGCAAGAAGCCGATACGTGCAGGATCGTCTCTTTTCTTACCTTTCAAGATAGGACCAGTCAAAGAAACGGCAGCCAGGAAATTGTTATAACCTTCCAAAGATCCGCGCAACTCAGCCGAACCGTGGAAATCCTTTGAAGCCGGTTTGGTGGTAATTACGGTAAAGCTCGTACCATCACCCAACTCAGCAGGAATACCACCCTGAATCAACTGGGCTTCTTCCACAGTACTCATAGCCACACTGGCATTACCTCTCATTCTTACACCATCCACAATCATCTGCTGGCCATCGGAACGATTACCACGAACAGCCGTCATAGAACCATCCACACTGGATACACCTTCCAAGTTAGACAAGGCAGCAGTAATTGAACGACCTGGTGTCTTACGAACGGCATCACCGCTCAAACGAGAAGAAGATGTGGTGTTATCAGCATCAAACACAGGGGGTTCCCATGTAACCTCTACCACATCAAGGTCGGTGGCACAGTTGATCTTGAAATCCACAAATTGAACCTGATCAGTTTTTACAACCAGCCCGGTCTTCTTCATGGTCTTCTTACATGTCATTTCAGCATTAGCCTCAATGTCGTATGTACCTGGCTGAATACCAAACATCTGATACTCTCCTTTCTGGTCAGACATGGCATAATTGACAACTTTGTCATCCACTTTCAGATAGACGTTGGTATAAGCCAACGGCTCTCCGGTCTGATCCGTGATTACTCCCTTAATCGTACCATTTTGGGAATAAGCAAAGCTGGAAAAAAGGATGATCACTCCGAGCGTAAAGAGTAGTTTTTTCATCATAGCTATTATTTTATATTAAACATTAAATTTCGCGTATAGATTTAGGCGGTAAAGTTACGAAAATTTTTCGTTTCTTATAATACTCACAAGCAAAAAAAATGTAATTGGCTAATTATAAGGATTTTTTAATATTTCGCCGTATATAACCGCCTTCCGTAATTCCTCGGGATTATCAAGATTGATATCTAGCGTTTCTGTTTCATTTTCAATTTCTTGTATTTGAATTTTCGAGCTAACAGAAGGGGTCTCCTCTATAGTTTCCAAATCCACCGCTTCTGTCCCTGAAACATCCTCATACGTGAAATATGACATTGATTTAGAAGATTTGGGATTAAATTTTTCATTTTTCACTGATTCCCTCTGCGCAAAATAATCGACATCTGAAGGGGTAAATTCACCTTCCTCCTGCTCATCCATTTTGACACTATTTTGGGGTGAAAAAGATGCCATTTTCTTTTTTATTTTTACCACCTCACTGACTAGCACAACAGCAATTATGACAATGGTCACTAAAACGTCTAATACATCCATAATTTTTCGGTTATTGAACGTTGCAAATATACAAAAAAAATCGGAGGGATATTTTATCAAAAAAAAAAGAGCCCAACATCTGTTAGGCTCTTTCGTGTTCCAGCTGGGATTCGAACCCAGGACCCCATCCTTAAAAGGGATGTGCTCTACCTGCTGAGCTACTGAAACATCCGTTTTTGGGACTGCAAAAATACAACTTTATTCAATGCACTCAACATTTTTCGACGATTTTTTTATTTTCATCATATTCTATTGATAATCATTTGAATAATTGATAAAATAAAAATCTATCTGCCAATTTCTCTTTAATCTGTTATACTGTTTTCGCCGAAATTTAGAAAAAAAAGAGATGGTAATTATTCAATCACAATCTAAGAAATTAGTGCAAGTCTGCTCCAATCAGATGCATAAATTCTTGCCGAGTGTTGGAATTTTTCAGAAAAGCACCCGTAAACTCAGAAGTGGTAGTCACGGAATTTTGCTTCTGAATGCCACGCATTGACATACAAAGGTGTTGGGCTTCAATCACAACAGCTACTCCCAGGGGATTCAGTACCTCTTGTATACAATCTTTTATTTGTGTTGTCAGACGTTCCTGCAGCTGCAAACGACGTGCAAAGGCCTCAACAACTCGCGGTATTTTACTCAGTCCCACAATTGTTCCATTGGGAATATATCCCACATGAGCTTTACCAAAGAAAGGTAACAAATGATGTTCACACATGGAATAAATTTCAATATCCTTGACTACCACTATCTGACGATAATCTTCTTGAAAGAGTGCACTTGTCAATATTTCACGTGGATCCTGCTCATAGCCATGTGTAAGAAACAACATCGACTTGGCCGCTCGTACAGGAGTTTTAAGTAAACCCTCACGTGATGGATCTTCTCCCAAAGCCATCAACACTTGCCGAAAACTATCAGCCAATTTATTGATGTTTTTCTCATTATAAATATCATGTCTTACGTAGCCCTCAGGTATATGTTTTTCCATAATTAGTATTGAATAAATAGGTTATGATGTTTTTCGTATTCTATTGTGGTATTGATTCCATGTCCGCAAAATACGGTGGTTTCGCCAGGAAGTACCATCAGTTTTTCCTTAATATTTTGTAATAGCATAGTTGCCGAGCCTGTAGGAAAATCGGTACGTCCTACACTTCCGGCAAACAACACATCACCAACGAAAAGCAACCGATTTTCTGCATCGTACAAGCAAATACTGCCATCTGCATGTCCAGGAGTATAAAGCACCTTCATCTGCTGATGCCCAAAAGTCAGCATATCCCCCTCTTGCAGCAACCTGGAAGGTTCTGGGCACGTTCCTATATCTATTCCCATAACCGAACCATACATGGGTGCCTGATGATAGATTTTTACGGCTTTCTCGTGTATATAAACCGGACAATGGAAATGATCAACACACCACCTATTACCACATACATGGTCTATATGCGGATGGGTGTTCACCACATATTGCACCGACAATTGTTCATGGTCAACATATTCCATTAACTGATTATTTTCTTGCTCAATATAATTGCCTGGGTCTATAATCACAGCCTGCTTTGTCTCATCATGTAAAACATAGGTATTGACTTGTATCGGATTGAAATGAAAGGTTTTGATGTTCATCTCTTGAGTTTTGTAATGGTGACTGGCTACAATATCTTTCAAACTAATTCTTCTCTTCATATTCCATCAGAAAGGCTTATTAACTTTAGGATCTACATAATCGTTAAGCACCTTCAATTTATTCCCTTTATCAAAAACAACTTTATAGGTTATCTTTCCGTTGGGATCCCAGTTAATCCAAGTCCCCTGTTTCATACGATTCTTAAAACTACCCGTAAAATGTTTTTTCCCATTGGGATAAAATTCCGTAAACTTGCCATCAGGAGCATCATCCACAAAATTTTGTTCACGAATCTTCCGAGCATGCTCATCATAGAAAACCCATTTGCCCTCTTTCTTATCATGACGATATTGTCCACTTTCCAACAGTTGGCCGTTATCTGCATATTCCATCCATGTTCCATGTTTCAAATTATGATAATAAGCACCCTCGGTTTTTATCTTTCCGTTCTCATTCCAATACCTGTACACACCATGTCTTTCGTTTTGTTGGTATGCAATATGGTATTTTTTGATTCCATTTTCGTAAAAGCCTTCCCATTCACCTGTCATCAAACCCTTGTCAAAAGCACCTAAATCTTGAAGCCGTCCACTTGAATAATATGATTTCCACACCCCATCTTCCTTATCATTTACAAAATTCCCCTGACGTTGTAATTGACCGTTTTCATACCATGCTTTTAAGAGTCCTTGTCTTTGGTCATCTTTGTAATTAATTGTTTTCCATAGCATTCCGCTTTCAAAATAATACTTCCATTCCCCCTCTTGCTTTCCGTTCACAAACTTGCCAACACTTCCTAAAGAACCATCCTGGTGATAATATTTCCATTCACCCTCCTGCAAATCATTGACAGTATTGCCTTCCATATCTTTCAGTCCTGAGGAAGTCCACCACTGTGTATATCCATTTAATTTGCCGTTATCATAATGTCCCTCAAATTTTTTCACGCCATTGTCATAATACTCAACCACATCCCCCTGAACACTATCATTAACATATACTACCTTTTTGAAAAGATTTCCATTCGGGTACAGGAAAGTCCACTCACCAGTTCGCTTACCATTATCCATTTGCCCTTCCGACTCTATCTTTCCTGAAGGATACCAACTCGTGAAAGGTCCTTTCACAGATTCAAACTCACAGCTTTTCTTTCCGTCGTTATACCACTCTTTCCATACACCCACTTTTTGACCATTCTTGAAATATCCCTCCATCCATTTCACCCCGTTTCTGTGAAAATATACCCACAAACCTTCTTCTTTCCCATTTTGCTGAAAACCCACAGACATCAGCCTCTTATTAGGCCAGTAATTTTTTATTGTATCTTGAGCCATAATAGTCGACATACAAATTATCGACACTAGAAAGAAAGCTACAATTTTTTTCATTGACATAGTATTTAATCTGCTTATTCCGCCATTTGAATCTTATAATCTTTCAATTGTAAAAGAAATTTACCATGATTTTCATACCCTCCATTTTCAGTCTTTATAAAATTGAATTTCATGGCTACAGGTGCATATTGTACTCTTGATGCATCAAAATTATGAAGCATCAATTCTACAAAATACTTAGTTATATCGTAACCTTGGAAAGAAAACCTTTTAATATCCGGCGGAGTATTATATTTTTCAATAAAATTGCTAATAAAAAACAAGGTTGCATCATTATCTTCACTAACAAAGCAATCAGAAAAAAAATGCACATTGAGTTTATCAAGATAATCCACCTCCAAAGCGCCAATTGCTAACCATTCTTCAGGAATCACAAATACCGTATTCGGAAAATCGTTCGCAATACCCATGTCTCTCATTCGTGCAATAATCGTTGTTTCTGAAGGCAAGAAAGCCATTACCACATGTCGGCCTCCCTTACTGAGTCGCTTATTTAAACTCACTTTATCTCCTTCAATTACAAATTCATACGGTATATTCAGTTGGGTAAAATATTGCTCACATTTTTGAAGGTCTCTAATATCTGCTCCCCTTTCTGTCCATATCAGAATGTCTGTTTCTTCCCCTGTTTCAAGCCAGCGCTGTTTTACCATTTCCGCTATTGCCTCAGAGGAAGATTGAACCTTATATACATACTCATTGCCGTCAAGAATGCTGCGTTTGGACGTAAACGGGTTAATAATGTGAATCTGATATCTTTTGGCATAATTAGCTGCTATTTCAAACTGCGATGCAAAAAAAGGACCAATAATCATATCCACTTGGTTCATCAGCTCCTCATCTTCCATGATTTCAATCAACTTGTCATCATTGTATGTGACATCCTTCACAATGATATTAAGACGCTGAAAATTCGTTTCATATTCATCTAAAGCCAGTTGTGCACCTTCCCAAAAACTCACTAGGCTAAAGACTGTTTCATTGTCAATATCCACAGATGTTTTCATGTTAGACTCATCGTAATTACCATATTCCTCACTAAAAAAAGGAATAAGAAACAGCACCGTTTTTACATCAGTATTTTGCGCCGTTAGGACCGACAACGATGATAATAACCATATAAAAATAACAAGTTTCCTCATGATTTTTTCAGCACATCATTAACGATGCAAAAATACGTTTTTTTTTGCATAAAAAAAACGGCTCTTCAAAAAAGAGCCGTTTCTGTTCTTTTTTCAATCTCTTATTCCGGGTGAATTGCTTCACAGGGGCAAACGTCTGCACATGCACCACAGTCGATGCACATGTCAGGATTGATGGTGTAAGGAGTACCTTCAGCGATAGCTTCCTGGGGGCACTCGCCTGCACAAGTACCACAGCTTGCACAGAGATCGGGATCAATTTTATGAGCCATGTCTTAATGTTTTTGGGTTAATAATTATCAGCGGCAAAAATACATCTTTTTTTTGATATGGCGAAGGTTTCATGAAAATATTATTTCGTTTTCTTTTTTCACCATAAAAATCTGATTAATATTGAAGATTTTTGTATTTTTGCAGATTAAACCTTATAAAGATAATAATACAAAAATATAAGCTAAAATGAATTACGATTTGATAGTTATCGGGAGTGGTCCCGGAGGTTATGTGGCTGCCATCAGAGCAAGCCAACTGAAAATGAAAGTTGCTATTGTTGAACGTGCTGAAGTAGGCGGAATCTGCTTAAACTGGGGTTGTATTCCCACCAAAGCATTATTGAAATCAGCACAAGTGTTCAATTATGCCAAACATGCAGCCAATTACGGTATTAACATCGAAGGCGAAGTAAAAGCAGATTTTGAGGCGGTGGTAAAACGAAGCCGCACAGTGGCTGAGATGATGAGCAAAGGCGTGCAATTCCTGCTCAAGAAAAATAATGTTGACGTCATCAATGGTTTCGGCAAAATTTTGAAAGACCGAAAAGTAGAAGTAACCAAAGTTGATGGCTCTACTGAAGTATATGAAGCACAACATATTGTTCTTGCCACAGGTGCCCGTTCACGTTCATTGCCTAATGTGCAGCAGGATGGTAAAAAAATCATTGGATACCGCGAAGCACTGACCCTGCCCAAACTGCCAGCCAGTATGGTAGTAATGGGTTCCGGGGCCATCGGCAGCGAACTGGCTTTCTTCTATGCTTCTATGGGAACCAAAGTAACCATAGTGGAATACCTGCCCAATCTGGTACCCGTTGAGGACGAGGAAATATCAAAACAACTGGAACGTTCCTTCCGCAAGGCTGGTATCAAAACCATGACCTCTGCAGCTGTGGAAAGTGTGGATACCAGCGGCGATTTGTGCAAAGTATCGGTCAAAGACGCCAAAGGCAACATTACTGAACTGGAATGCGAAATCGTATTGTCAGCAGTAGGTGTCATCACCAATATCGAAGGTATCGGTCTGGAAGAATACGAAGTGGCCACCGAAAGAGGTAAAATTATAGTGGACGACTATTATCGCACAAATCAAGAAGGTATTTATGCTATTGGTGACATTGTACATGGTCCCGCATTGGCTCACGTAGCCTCTCACGAAGCCCTTGTTTGCGTAGAGAAAATTGCTGGTCTAAACCCCAAACCTGTTGACTATAGTAATATTCCAGGTTGCACTTACACCACACCTGAAATAGCTTCAGTAGGACTGACCGAACGCAAGTGCATTGAGCAGGGACGTGAAATCCTCATCGGCAAGTTCCCCTTCACCGCTTCAGGTAAAGCCACCGCTTCAGGTAGCCGCGACGGTATGGTGAAACTGATTTTCGACAAGAACAGTGGCGAATGGCTTGGTTGCCACCTCATCGGTGATAATGTTACCGAAATGATTTCAGGCGCAGTGCTGGCTCGTAGTATGAAGGTGACAGGAACCGACATTATTCATGCCGTACACCCCCACCCCACACTGTCGGAAGCCATTATGGAAGCCGCTGCAGCTGCCTACGGAGAGTGTGTTCACTTATAATCATAGCATTTTTTTCAAAAAAACATTGATTGATGCAACATATTTCGTTTGTGGTCGTCATGTAAAAAAACAAGGAAGAAAAAAATTTAATGAAAAGGTTTATTGTCTTTTTTCTGATATTGACATTCTGCATACCCGCTTTCTCTCAAAGCAGGTCTTCTTCCAATACTTCCCAATCATCCAACAAGGAAAAGGAAAAAGAAAACGACAATATCAAAGACAAAGGTTTCGACATTATCTTTGCCGGCGGCTGTTATTTTGGTTCCAAATACAATGCCCAATACTACAATGGGGATTATGGGAACGAAAATAATCTTAACTTTTTGTTCGGCAACAAGTACCGCTATGATGAAATCAATCAATTGATTATTGACCACTATCCCTATATCAGCGATTCCATTCACTACGGAGGATCATTGGGTAATATGAGATACCGACCGGCAATAATGATTCAATTGGGCGTCCGGTACAAATTCTCCAAAAACTGGAGCGTACAATTGGTGTATTCTTTTGCCAGATTGAAGGCAAGTGGTCAGTTCCGCTTGCTCTATGAGGCACCACCTGGCAATTACCATACAGGAATGTTGGATAACCAATACATTTTAGGCAAAGAAGACCGCTCGCTGATAGATCTTTCTGCTTGTTATCACTTTACCACCAAATCTATTGTGAAACCATTTATCGAAGCGGGTATACAATTTAACTTTGTGAGGGTAAAGAGTATGGAAGCTGTGTTTTATGATGCCAATAAGAACAAACTAAAAAGCTACAGCTTCATCAACGACCTCCAAAATTATGTGCCTGGAGTACAAAGCGACGGAAGAATTGTAAAGTATGGCGGCCCCGGTTTCGGCTTCTCGGCTTGTGCAGGCATAAAACTGGCTTTCAACAAGTTTGTATCTGTCGACCCCTGTTTTTACTTTAATGCCGGCAAGTTCGGTCTGGAAGGTTATAAGGACTTTTCTTATAACTTTGGAGTGTTAGTCCGGATTATCATGAACGACAGTATGTTTTCGAAATAATAACCACCCAATAAATCAATCATTATGAGAAATTTATTCGTTAGTATTATCACTTGTCTATGTTTCATCACTGGATATGCTCAACCCATCACCACCTCAGGTGCAAATGGAACCACTCCAGAGGTTTTCCTCAACACCAATTTTGCCGGTGAAGGAGTGGAGTTGCACAACTGCAAGTTCAATTGGAGTTCGGGCGTCATAAATGGCTCACAGGTGGGTACTTTTACTAATACCAATCCAAACTTCCCTTTCACATCCGGTATTTTGCTAACCACTGGCAATATCAGCGTAGCCCAAGGTCCTAACAATTCTGGAGGTGAAAGCAGTACTACAGGTGTTAATATTGCAGCCATAGACCAAGATTTGCAGCAACTTGTGTCATCTGGTTACACTGCCAACAATGCTTCGGTTCTGGAATTCAATTTCTATAGTAGCCGGAACGAATATAATAATGTTGTTTCTTTTCACTATATATTTGGCTCTGAAGAATACCCAGAATATGTATGTAGCGATTATAATGATGTTTTCGGTTTTTTCCTTTATGGTCCAAACCCTTTTAATTGTGGACAAAACACAAACGTTAACAACAACATCGCTATCATACCTGGAGCATTTGATGAACAAGGAAACAGTACTCCTGTAGCAATTAACACCCTCAATAGTGGTCAACCTGGCGGTAGTTATCCAGCATCTGGATGTGCTTCTCTTAGTAATAGTAATTTTTATTATAACAACAATAATGGACAAGTTGTTGAATACGACGGCTATACTGCATACTGGAATACTGACAGCGGTCGTTATATAGGAATGACGGCTGAGTCAACATTATGTCCCTGTGCAGAATATAAGATGAAAATTTCTATTGCCAATGTATCTGACAATGCTTTTGATTCTGGTGTTTTTTTGGAGCAAGGGAGTTTTAAGTTACCGCAGGCTATCACCATTACAGATAGTATCACAGCTAACAGGGATACTATCATCAAAAACTGCACTGAATCGAATCTGCAAATAAAATATGGGGAGCCTTTGGAAACTTCGATGAATATTGTGTTGTTCTCTGACGGAGGAACCGCCGAACAAGAAGATTTTTATGTGTTACGTCTTCGTCCCAACAACCTGATTGACACCCTGAATCACGGTGACACCATCTTCTTCCCTGAAGGCGATACCCTTATCAATATCGTACTAAAAGCCACCGAAGAAGCAGAATTCGAACCAGGTGAGGTAAAAACTATTAGGCTAATATTCAAAAGTATTCTCTGCTCTGCCTTTAGGTATTTGGATGGCCATGTGGAAGAAAGAGCACAATGGGACACACTTAACTATGTCATGATTGACAATAACCGTTTCACTTTGGTAAGTGAGGAAAGTAACAGCGACTCGCTTTTCTTCTGTGACAAATGTACTCATATAGAAACACCCATTATTGGAGGCACCGAGCCGCTTGTGTATAAATGGACCCCGTCTGATGTACTGGAGACTCCCAATGCCCGCGAAAGCGACTGTAACCTAACCCAAAACACCACCTTCCAAATCATTGTCAGCGACCGTTGGGGCTGTTTAGTGGATACCTGCTACCATACAGCACTCATTACCAGTACCCCAGTGCTGGAAGGACACTACCGTATCACCCCCACAGTAATATGCGTACCCGAAGAGGTTGAATTCAAATCCACAGCTACTCCTGCCAGTACCCACGAATGGATTATCTTCAACGATAATATGAGAGATACCATTTATGGAGCCAACCAGCACTATACGTTCACCGAACCAGGAAAATACTCCATCACCTATCGGGCTTACGAAGCTGAAGCATGCGACACCTCTTTAACCCTGATTAACTACATCAACGCTGGTTTGCAACCTACCGCCCTCTTCCATTTCGATCCAGCAGAAGCAGAGGTAGGCCAAGAAGTAGTGTTTACCAACGAATCAGAAGGCCTAAATGTACATTACCAATGGAGTTTCGGTGACGGAAGCAACAGCAGTGAAGTAAATCCCACTCATGTATACAACTCAGAAAATAGTGAAAATTACACTGTAATTCTTACCGTGAGCGATGATGCCAACTGCCAGGATATGTACACCTCATCGGTACCTGTAGTTGACAACCATGTATTGTTTGTGCCCAATAGTTTTACTCCCAACCAGGATGGCTTGAATGACGTGTTTCAACCAGTGGTAGCTTGTGTGGCAAGATATTACATTATGATATATGACCGTAACGGAAGTTTGGTATTTGCTTCCGACAATCCCGAATTAGGATGGAACGGTAAAACCAGCACAGGTGTCGATTGTCCTTCGGGTACTTACACCTATTACATCAACTATGTTCGCTACAATAACTTGAAACAAGAACTGCTGAAAACCGGTTCCATCTACCTTCTTCGCTAAAATGCCCCTACCATTTAAAAGACACATTTTTGCAAACGGTCTGCGACTCATTGTCCATGAAGACCACAGTACCCCTTTGGCATCATGCAATGTGGTTTATAATGTGGGATCACGTGACGAACAAGCTGAACTAACCGGAATGGCTCACCTGTTCGAGCATTTTATGTTCACAGGTTCGAAAAACATTCCAGACTATGACGCCCAATTACAACGGGTGGGAGCTATCAACAATGCCTATACCACACAAGATATCACCCACTATTATATCACCCTACCCGCAGTCAACATCGAGCAGGCCCTATGGTTGGAATCCGACCGAATGTTAGAACTTGCTTTTCAGCAAGAAAAACTTGACATTCAAATGCATGTGGTAATAGAAGAATTCAAAGAAAATTTCCTCAATCGTCCCTATGGTGATATATGGATGCTGTTTAACGGCTTTTATTACCAAAAACATCCTTATCAGTGGTTGCCTATTGGGAAAGAAATCAACCATATCGAAAAAGTCTGCATGGACGATATGAAGGCATTCTTTTACCGCTATTACCGCCCCAATAATGCAGTACTTACAATAGCAGGCAATGTATATTTTGAACAGATAGTTCCTTTGGTAGAAAAGTGGTTCGGAGATATTCCATCAGGTCCAGAAATAAAAAAACAATATCCACAGGAAATAAAACAAAGCGAGAAACGCATAATAGAGTTCAAAAGGGAGGTTCCTGCCGACATGCTCTTCAAAGGCTGGCCCACATGCGGACGTTTAGCGGACGATTTTTATGCCTATGATATGCTTTCCGACCTTTTTGGAAGTGGCCAATCATCCTATCTGTACCAAAAATTTGTGATGGAAGATGCGGTCTTTACTGATATAAGTGCATATATTACAGGTACCTTAGATCCTGGAGTTTTTATCATCGGAGGTCGTCCCGCCGAAGGAGTCAGCATAGAAGAAGCCGATAAACGTCTCTCAGATTACCTTTATCAGCTTTCACCGAATTGTATCAATGCCCACGATTTACAGAAAGTCAAGAACAGGGTGGAATCAATCATACTTCAGAATGACATCAAAATAGAGGACCGTTCTTCTTCTTTAGCCGTATCAGAGTGTTTTAGTTGTGCAGAAGATTTCAACGACGAAACAAACCGCTATTTTGCCGTAAGTAAAGAACAAATCAACACCCTGTGTCAAAAAATGTTCAATATAGAACAGGAAACAACGATGTATTATAAAGCTACGAATTGAGAATTTCTTTGACAATCAAATCAATGGCATCCGGTTGAGCCAGTTTAAGAATATTTTCTCCCAGCCTCTTACATTTTTCCTCATCCTGAATCAGATTGATTAACTGATCCATCAACATATTTTCCGCCTGATGATCTGGAATCATGATGGCAGCATCCTTATCCACCAAAGCCTGCGCATTTTTAGTCTGATGATCTTCGGCAGCGAAGGGGAATGGTACAAGAATGGTGGGGACTCCCACTACACAAAGTTCTGCAATAGCTAATGCTCCAGCCCTCGAAACAATAACATCTGCCATACTGTAAGCATCATTCATATTCTTGATAAAAGGAACAATCTTGATGCTTTCATTCTGACGAGCCAATAAGTCAGGAGAGATGTTTTTATAGAACGACTCACCCGTTTGCCATAGAAGCTGAACATTCAATTCTTTCAGCCTATCCAAACCTTTCTCCATGCATTGGTTTATTGTGCGAGCTCCCAAACTGCCTCCCACCACCAAAATGGTTTTCTTCTCTTTGGAAAAGCCAAAACACTCGTATGCCTTCTCATCTTTTCTCACCATATTGAGAATCTCGGCACGAATGGGGTTTCCTGTTTTGATAATTTTCTCTGCAGGAAAATATTTCTCCAGACCATCGTAGGCTACACATATCTTTTTAGCCTTAGTCGACAAGATTTTATTCGTGACACCAGGATAGGAATTCTGTTCCTGAAGAATTGTGGGAATTCCCAAACTACTGGCCGCCTTCAAAGCCGGACCGCTGGCAAAGCCACCTACACCAATAGCCATATCAGGCTTGAAATTGCGAATAATCTGCTTAGCTCGGCGCATAGTCTTCATCAGCACAAAAGGCAGTTTTATATTGTTCACCAAAGCCTTCAGTGAAAGGCTTCTGTTGATACCATAAACATCCAATCCTTCAATAGGATAACCAGCCTCTGGCACCCGTTTCATTTCCATTTTCCCATTGGCACCAATAAAGAGAATTTCAGCGTCTGGGATAGCTTTTTTCAGACCATTGGCAATAGCAAGAGCCGGGAAAATATGTCCACCGGTTCCTCCTCCTGATATGATGAATCGTTTCATATAGTTATGTGTGTTTTATTCCCATTCAATTGTTGCTGGCGGTTTTGAGCTGATATCATAGCATACTCTATTTACGCCTTTTACCTTATTAATAATATCATTCGATACTTTAGCCATAAATTCGTATGGCAGGTGTGCCCAATCGGCCGTCATGGCGTCGGTACTTGTGACTGCACGTAAGGCTACAGCTCGTTCGTAGGTACGTTCGTCTCCCATTACACCCACACTCTTGATAGGTAGCAATATAACACCTGCCTGCCATATTTGGTCATACAGGGAAACTTCTATCTCTCCGTTACTCATATTGGCGGGAACTCCAGCTGCCAACACCTTGCGAGCATCTTCACCACTCAGTTTCACCTTCCAGTCACGCAAACCTTGGATAAAAATATCATCGGCATCCTGAAGCACTCTGACCTTTTCAGGAGTAATATCTCCTAAAATACGCACTGCTAAACCAGGTCCCGGGAAAGGATGACGGGTAATCAAATGTTCGGGCATTCCCAATTGACGACCCACACGACGAACCTCATCCTTGAACAACCATTTCAACGGCTCGCACAATTTCAAATGCATTTTTTCTGGCAGACCACCCACATTATGATGACTCTTAATCACCATACCGGTGATACTCAAACTCTCGATTCTGTCAGGATAGATAGTACCCTGAGCCAACCACTTGGCATCAGTAATTTTTTGGGCTTCTTCATTAAATACATCAATAAAGCCGGCACCAATGATTTTACGTTTGCGTTCCGGATCAGACACGCCTTCCAACTCCTTAAAGAACTTGGCCGAGGCATCTACTCCTATCACATTCAGTCCCAATCCCTCATAATCACGCATCACATTCTGGAATTCATTCTTACGCAGCAATCCATGGTCCACAAAAATGCAGGTCAGATTCTTACCGATAGCACGACTCAAAAGCACTGCACATACCGAAGAATCCACACCGCCACTCAGGCCAAGAATCACACGGTCGTTGCCAATCTGAGCCTTTAGTTCGGCCACTGTGGTATCCACAAAAGAAGCGGGACTCCAAGTCTGATGTCCACCACAAATATCCACCACAAAGTTCTTCAGCAACCGGCTACCCTGCACCGTATGAAAAACTTCCGGATGAAACTGCACACCCCATACTTTTTCGCCCACAAACTGATAAGCTGCAAATTCAACCTTATCGGTAGAAGCTATCTTGATAGCATTCTCCGGCAGTCGGGTAATGGTGTCCCCATGACTCATCCACACTTGCGAATGTTCTTCAAAGCCCTTGAATAAAGGATTATCATGATCAAAGAAAGCAAGATTTGCGCGACCATATTCACGGCTTCCAGCAGGTTCCACTTTACCTCCATTGGTGTGGGCCATATACTGTGCACCATAGCAGATGCCCAAAACAGGATATTTCCCTCTAATGTCAGTCAAATCTATCTTGAAAGCCTTATCATCATATACACTGAAAGGCGAACCGCTTAGAATAACACCTATCACGTCTGGGTCATCCTTCGGAAACTTGTTGTAAGGCATAATCTCACAAAACATATCCAACTCTCTTACACGTCTGCCTATCAATTGAGTGGTTTGCGAACCAAAGTCCAGGATAATGATTTTCTCCATAATATTACTGCGTTAAATCAATTTGCAAATTTAAGAAATTTTCACGAGCTGACCAACATTAAGTTGGCATAAAAAATCAACACTCACACGACTGGTGTCCGATGTCGTTTCGATAGAAAAGAGCATCGCTCTTGATCTTGCGAACCCCTTCGTAGGCATCGGCTTTTGCCTCTTGAATAGTGCGTCCACGACCCACCACAAAAAGCACACGACCTCCAGCTGTTACCCATTGACCCTCTTTTTGTGCGGTTCCCATGTGAAATACCAACTGTTTCACCTCATCCAAACCTTCGATGGGCAAATTCTTGGCATAACTACCCGGATATCCTTTGGAAGCAAGCACTACCCCCAAGAATATGTCGTCATAAAACTCTACTGTGGTTGCCTTGTTATCCAAAACATCTAAAATATGTTGAAGCAAATCGCTCTTGATTTTTGGCAACACCACCTCGGTTTCGGGATCACCGAAACGGGCATTGAATTCTATCACTTTCGGACCATTCTTTGTCAGCATCAAGCCACCATACAGCACCCCGCAGAAAGGTCTCCCCTCTTCCACCATAGCAGCTGCCACAGGCTTCATGATTTTCTCCACCGCCTCATCCACCGCTGCCTGAGGAATCACAGCCACTGGCGAATAAGCTCCCATACCTCCTGTATTAGGACCCTTGTCACCATCATACGCACGTTTGTGGTCTTGGGCAATAACCAATGGTACTACCTGGCGACCATTTACCAACGTAAGCAATGAAAATTCAGGACCCTCTAAAAACTCTTCCATCACCACTTTCCCTTCTCCGAATTTCGCATCCAACAGCATATCACGCAAAGCGGCATCAGCCTCCTCAACAGTCATCGCCACAACCACTCCCTTTCCAGCTGCTAGTCCGTCGTACTTGATAACGATGGGTGCCCCTTTCTCATCCAAATATTTTTTAGCTTCCTCATAATTTGAGAAAGTGGCGAAATCAGCCGTAGCCACATTGTATTTACGCATCAATTCTTTGGCAAACTCCTTGCTGGCCTCAATCTGAGCCGCTGCTTTTGTAGGACCAAACACACGGATATTATTTCGCAACAATTCATCAGCCAGCCCGTTTTGCAATGCTGCCTCCGGTCCGATAATCACCAAATCGATAGCATGCTCTTTCGACCACTGCACTATGGCCTGATTGTCTTTTTCATCTATCGGCACATTGATAAATTGCTGTCCTATGCCAGCATTACCTGGAGCCACAAATACTTGTTCAACCAATTTCGACTGGGCGATTTTCCATGCTATTGCATGTTCACGTCCCCCTCTTCCTATTACTAAAACTTTCATCATATCTTGTTTTTATTTAATATGCATTTTATACCCCTTGTAGCGTTCCATCACCTCTTTGGCATATTGGATAGAGTGGTTACCAGGATAATAACCACAACGTACCACAGGGTCGCTGTAATATTTTTTCTGTGACTTCAAATTCAGATATTTGAAGATATTCTGCCAGGTATTCACACTGTCGGTTTCATACTTCGCACACAAAGCTATAGCGTCCTGTAAATGTCCGCTTCCCGCATTGTAGGCTGCAGCCGTCACATATAGCCTGTCAGTTTCATTAGGAATGCTTTGATAGCGTTTGTATAGCGAGGCTATGTGTTTCACACCGGCCCGTATCTGATCCTCCACCGACGAGGTGTCTGATATACCGTAGTTTTCAGCCGTGCTCGGCATAATCTGCATAATTCCGAAACTGCCGCCCACACCCGTCAGTTCGGTGTTGAATTTGGTTTCCTGATAAATAATGGACGACACAAAGCGCCAATCAATATTGTAGACTTTGCAGTTTTGCTTGATAATACCATCGTAAGCCGAGATAGACGTTCTGTTGCTTTTGCCGAACGACTGCTGAATCACGTGGGAATTGGTGGTCAAATAACGCTTACACAACGTCTCATAACGTTTGGTTCCCTTGAATTCTGTTATCCAGTTATTAATTGTGTCGTTCAGTTTCGGATGGTTTGGATTCAACACCCATTCACGATTGAAATCGCTACCTATTCTACCCACTATCTTCAAACTCGGATAAAAGGGCAACAAGGTAATTGCCAAATTATAGTCTGATGCCACAAAGTTCATTTCTTTTTCTGCCAGCAATTCCAACAAGTCTTCTGTCGATTCGTGCTCGGTTTGAACCACACGCCAATTTGTACCAAAATCTATATCCGCCAAAGAAACATCCACTGGAAATTGGGCTGGAACATGCAGTACATAATCAAGTGTGTCGCTCAATTTCAGGTTTTTTCTTGAAATCATCACCGGATACGAGTAGGAATGTGGTTCAGAAAAAGTAAGGAAAGAGGTGAATAGCTGATTTTTGTTGACATCCATCGCCACCAAATCGTAGTGGTTTTCAAAACAGGCATAAAAAGCGTTCTCAGGGTCGCTTTCTATCGAAATAATTATCTCCTTATGCAAGTCCTTAGCCATCTGTTTCAGCATATCGTACTGAAATCCGATAGGAGAACCACGGTAGATAAAATAATCGGAAGCATGGTAAAAAAGGAGGGCGTGAATGGTATCGTGGCGACTTTCGTCAACCGGAACAGTATTATCGTAAATACTATCTCTATGCCCATACTCATGGAAGAGTGCTCCGAAAAATATGGCACAAAAGAGACCAAATACGATATAACTGACTCTACCTTTTTTCAAAAGGGGAAATTATGATTTAGCCAGCACTATTTATTCCAGCATCATCAGCACAACTTTTTCCACAGTCTGGCCTTCCTGCAACTTCACTTGTGCCGTACCTCTGTAGTTTCTGATTTCAGTATATCCGGTTTCCGTTACCACTGTATCTGTGAAGGTTGCCGAAATATTCAAAAGCGCTTCGTATGGATAGGTGTGCTCGTAAACACCATTTTTATCTGTAACTCCCTTTCTACCTGCTTCGATAGCGGGATGCACAGTTCTGCCTGAAGCTACCGACCCGGGATAAATATCCAAATTGGCACCAGCAACTGTTTTACCGGTATCAAGACCTGTGGTAGTATAGTAGCATACCACTTTTAGTCCACAGTTGTAATCCTTCTTGCATTGGGTCATTGTCAACAGTATCACCAACGCTATAACGGGTATAAAAAACAATGATTTTTTCATAATAGTATTATGTTTCTATTCTGACTGCAAAAATACATCAAATTTTTTAAAATTACAACTCCTCCACAATCATTTCTCCACGAGGGTTAAATACCCTGTACTTGGTAAAGTGCTCATCGGCCTCAAACCCGTCACCATAATTGACGGTTCCATCAGCTTTAGTCTGCTTTACCGGCATCACCGAATAGATGATCTGCTTGTGTTGATCCCATATTATCTGCTCCGTTTCGATGGTTTCATTCTTCTTCAAATCCTTGACCACCACGTTCTTGGAAGCTTCCATCCGTGGGGGCACTTCCATACTGATGGCATAGTCGGCAGTCAGCACCGACTGTTTCTCGCCCCACTCGTCGTAAGCGTAAATGGTTATTCCGTTCGGGCAATCCAAATAAGCAGTGTCGCCCATATATTTATTGAGGACAGGTGCCAATAATTCAAAAGAGGTGACTCCTGCATCGCTGAAGATAATGTGTATATCGGTAGCTGATTCGTCAGGAAACTTTCCATCAAACTCTTTCAGCTTCACCGGCTCATTATTGTCGCCACAAGAAAAGAACAGTACCATCAAGGCAAATGCGATAACGGTACTGTTCTGTAATTTTTTCATTGCAAATTGTCAGCGTTTAATAGACTGATTGCAGTGTATGCTTAGCGGATAGTGGTTGTTTCCTGAATCCAGCAACCTACATGATAAGACTGACCAGCTTGCAAACCTCTTACGAAGCAGTCTTGTTTGGTGGGGAAAGCCAATTTGGCTCTCTTTTCGTTAGCTTTCTCAGCGCAGCTGGGGTCAACAGCGGCAGCTTTTGCATATTTGTCGGCAGCGGCCCAGTTGTAGCTACGGGGCAGGAAGTCGTCACCACCGCAACGGTTGCCAGAGCTAGCGTACAAGTCACCAATCAGGATATATGCTTTACCGCAGTTCGGGTGAATCTTGATGGCCTGCTGAGCTGCAGCACGGGCTTCCGAATATTTCTGCTCCAGCTGATAAGCCAAACCTAACATATAGTAGCAATCCACTTTCTGCTCTTGTGTCTCATACAAAGAGATGGCCTCGTTGAAGTATTCAATAGCTTTTGAAGTCTCATTGTTCATCAGCGAGAGGTTACCCATCAGGTAAGCACTCTGTGCACCGGGTTCAGCAGCATGTACCAGCTCCAATGCATCCTTGAAGACGGGAGAAGTAATACAATTGCCCTTGCTCATGGTCAACACCATTTTCTTCAGTGCCTTCATATTGTTTTTGTTCTGGTCAAATTTCTTGGCATATACCTGCTCGAGCACGCTGCAAGGTGCGTATGGCTGGAATTTGCCTTCGATGTTCGACAGGGTCTTGCGGTAGTTGCTCACAAACTTCATCTGGCGGGCAGTATCCTGAGACAACTGGTTGAAACGCTTGTCATATTCCATCTTGTCAATCTGGCCATTGGCAAAAGCAGCTTCCAGATTTTCAAAGTTGGGCAGCTGTTTTTCATACTTCACGTAGGCGTTGACGATAGCCACATCAATATAGTCGGTAGCTCTTTCGTAAGCCTCGATGATGATGGTGGTGTCTCTCTTGATCTGGGTCATAGCCTCAGCCACGGTGAAATAAGTATCCCAAATGTTGGGCTGGGTCTTTTCCTTCTCCAAATCAATGGATCTCACAAACCAGTTATAAACCTCTTCAATAGCGTCGAAGTCCCTATTTTTGATGTATTCCTTCATTTTATAACGGGCAGTGTTGTAGGCCATAAAACCCAAACCGTTGCCTTCGGTATATTTTTTCGGGAAATACAGGTGACGATTCCTGTATGAGTTTACAAGGTCTTCAATAAGCGCTTCTCTTTTGGCAGAATCCTTTTCATTCTTGATCAGGTTGTCAAACATGGTCTGAGCGTAGGTGTAAACGCCGTCCCAAGCGCATGGGCAATTGTTGGTTACATAATGCCAAGGGGTCAATGCATCGGCATACTGCTTGTTGTTGTAAAAAATTCTGAAGGAGTTCACTTCTTCCAGGCATCTCAGCGAGTCTTCCTCGTTGGCACCATACTTGAAATTGCAGCCCTGTGAGAAGGCCAAACTGGTCATTAAGCAGAGCAGACTTACAAAAAACAGTTTTTTCATTTCTATTGAGTTTTGATATTATTTTTTTTGATTCGAATTTTATTGTGAGGTTTAAATTACTACTCCAGTTTTACACGTTGATACCAGCGTTCCAGCAAGATCAAATCAAGTTCCACCTTGAAATAATCCTGACGGATGAGGTCATTTTTCAAACTTCCCATTCTGCCGTAACCGAACATCAGGTTGATCGAGCATTTCGAGTTGAAAGTCCTGAACGGCAGACCTATACCCGCACTGACATAGTACTCAGCAATAGGGGTATTGTTCACTATCAGGTAGCCGGTAGAAAATCTGGTTCCTAATCGCAAAGCAATGTTTTTGCCAAACTTGCCGGAATTGGGGTCCGGGATAAATTGCATACCCACATTCACTATAAGTGCATTCTTCAGCGAATCGACACTGGAAGCCGTTGTCGAATTCTTCCACTTCAGCGCATATTTCTGCCAATTCTGCCAAGAGACATCCACGCCTACCAGCAGTTTGTCCTTATACGTGTAAGACAAACCGCCACCCACCGACTGCGGGATACGCATATTGCCCCTCTGGTTCAAATCGGCATAAGAGGTGTCATACGTTACCACACTGCTATATTCGCCCGTATAACGGTTTACCAGCAGATTGCGTTTCATCCAGATATAGATGGAGTTTTCGTACACCACACCTAACCCCAACTTATGGTTTTCGCCGATATTGACATTGTATTGCAAGCCTGTCTGCAAATAGATACCGTCAGCATAGTCGTTTTGGGCAATTCGGTAGTTATAGTAATAGTCACCCTTAAATTCTTCGTAGCGCACAGAAGTCAGGGTGCCGAAAAGATACGACAAATTCAAGCCAAAAGACAAACCTTTGCACAGCTTGAAAGCATTGCCCCAATACAGTTGCATCAGTCCGCCATCGCCGGTATAGGCGTAATTCACAGTACCTATTCCATCCAGGTTACGCGAATCAGTTATGTTATATCCACGGTCGCTGAATGGGATAAAGCCCACACTGGTGCGCCAATGCCTGGTGACTGGCAAACCTATAGCTATATAATTCAGTCGTGCAATGGTACCACGCTGGGTGAGACTGGTGGTTTTAAGGTACATCGAAGAGACATTGAAACCGAGGTCTCCCAAAAATGAAAGAGAGTCGAATGCTGCGTAGGAGGCTGGATTGCGGAAGTTGATGTACTCATTCGACTGCATGGCGTATGAAACACCACCCATAGCCGCAAGCACACTGTTGGTAGTGTTGCTCAACAGGCCTACGCCGTAGCGTGAATAGGGAGAACTGATCTGATTTTGCGCAAAACAGTCCATCCGCATTGCAGCGAACAGAGCCAGTAATATGATGACAAATGCCTTATTTCTGTACATTATAGCGCAAAATTTCATACAATCCCCAAAGTACATTATTTGGGGCTGCAAATATCGGAAATTTTATTGACTTTTGCAAGAGGTCGGCATCACCCCCTGTCAGCAACACTTTTACGTCGCCAAACTGCTGTTGGTAAGCGGCAATTATTCCCTCTATTTCGAAGATGATACCGTTCATCACACCGCTGAGAATCGACTCGTCAGTGGTGGCTCCCACCAATTTTTCCGCTAGCTTCATCTCCACCTCGGGCAAACTTTTGGTATAATGTTTCAGCGCTTTGAGTCTCATGCCTACACCCGGTGTTATCGACCCACCGAGATACGCTCCCTCCGCATTGACAAAATCGCACACCAGACAAGAGCCCAGCTGTATCGACAGCACATTTTGGACAGGAAAACGCCTGCTGGCCCCTACCGCATTGGCCACCCTGTCCGGTCCCAACGAAGCAGGGGTCTGATACTTGATTTTGATGGGTAGCGAAGTCTTGGAAGAAAGGACAAGCAGAGGGCATTGCTGTTGAATGGCCCGCTCTATATCAGCATTGTATTTCCCCACCGACGACAGCATAGCATGAGAAAAATTATGCTTGGTACACAGTTGCTTCAACCGTACCTCAGTCAACTGACGATACTTATTCAGCTCAACCAGCTCACCCGTTTCCGAAAAAACGGCCACCTTTTGCAGCGTGTTGCCTATATCAACTACAAGATACATCTTTAAAATATTAGCGCTGCAAAGATACGTTTTTTTTACTTAGCTAACGCATTCTGCTCTGACTCTTTCTCGGGTTCCGAACTGTTGAGATTATACCAGTCCACCTTTCGCGAGAAATACATCACCAGACAAAGCACCACGAAGATGAAAATGCTGCCAGCCAGCAATGCGTAATCCTGAAGTTGCAGAATGGTGAACATATATCCGTAGAGGATGACCAGCACCCCGCCCACAAACAGACCCAACGACCACGATTTGAGCACAGCTTTTGCATACAGCGTGATGAGGGTGATAGTAGCCAGCGATGCTATCAGATAAGCAAGATTGAATGATACATATTCGGAGATGGAAAGCAGCAATGTATAAAACACAATGAGGGCTGCACCCACCAGCAGATAGTGCAGCGGGTGGAGCAACTTCTTGCGCGAAATCTCCACAAAGAAGAAAATGAGGAAGGTGATTGTGGTGAACAGAATGGAATATTTCACGCAGCGCTCGGTTTTCTGGTAACCGTCAACCGGAAGAAGAAGCGTTACCCCGAAATCTGAATCATTGCCTACGTAATATGAATCGTCAGTCCACGATTTCGGAAAATTTCGGTTGAGGTGCATCATTCTCCATACGGCTGAAAAGCCCTGCTCGTTGACAGTCCGTTCAGAAGGAAGGAAGCCACCTATAAAACTGGGATTGTTCCAATCGGAGGAAAGTTGTACCTCAGTGCTTGAACCCACCGGAGAAAACTCTATGCCACGGGCACCCTTCAACTTCAATGTTATGGTAAACGGTGCATTAGCTATCAGCGAATCCGTCAGATTCACCACCGTCTGAACCCCTGACATTTTCACCTGTGAAGTGGGGAGACCCGCTTCAAAACCGTAATCGCTGTCGCCAAGATGTATGCTCAATTGGTTCTCTATACCCCGCAAGTCTGTGATACCCATACATACAACCGCACGGTCGAAGCGGATTGCGTCTTTCGGTACACCAGCGAAATCCATATTCCCGAAATTACCGCTGAACTGCAAATCAGAATTATACACCACCACATCGTAGATGCCCCTGTGTAATTTCTGAGTGGAAATGTTGCCCGTCACCTTCAGATTCTCAGGCATCACATGCAGATAATGTGTCTCCACACATTTTTTCTTTTCGTTATATTCGTGATATGGGATAGAAAGAAAAGGACCTGTCAAACTCTGATAGCCCGACCATTTCTCCGACACCTCCTCAATAGCACAATCCCTATGTTCTTGGCGTTCGTCCACCAAGTTCCCGATGAGTAATGCAGGAATTAAAAGCAAAAGAATCAAAAGTCCGATAATGGCGGCCTTAATGAATGCATTGTAACGTAATTTTCCCATGATAAAAACAGTTTTTAACCTCTCTTAAACGAGGAAAAAATGGGAATATTATTTATATTGTTATTTTTATTATTTTTGCATAGTCAAAATCACAACATTATGAGCACATCAACAATACTTATCATTTTCAACTGTCTTCTTTTCGGTGTTATCGGAGCCTTGATGGGCAGATACCGCAAAATAGGGCCTTATTGGTCTTTTCTATTGGGCGTAGCGCTATGTGTCATCGGTCTGATTATCATCTCCTGCTTCGAAAGAGTCGAACCCGATTTATGAGCACGCAAATTAGATCTGCAAAGCTTGGTAGAAGTGAGATAATAATGGCCTGAAAGGCCAGCTAACTGTCAGCCCGGGGCACCGCCCTGGGTAAATCGCGTACGCCAATACTATCCCTCGCCCCACAGGGGCAAAAGCTTCTGCCTTTTCAAGGCGATTATGATTGTTTTTCATTCTCCATACCCAAGGCGTTGCCGTTGGGCTGATTGCTTGCCGACCTTTCAGGCCGGCATAAAATGATTGTTCCTCAAAAAACTATCAACTTATCTGAAGGATTTACTAACCACAATTAAATCATGTGCAGTTTTTGGATCTGTTTTTTTAATAGCAATAACTTCTTCCAATGCAATATAAATATCATCAGAACCTCTTTTTACCTTACATAATGCCAGATCTTCTGCAACTATACTATTTACTACAATTTCACCCACTTCTATCCATGTAATACGGTCTGCCTTTTTCACAGCTTTCTTTACTGAGAAAACAGTCCCCTGTACAACACCATCCTTCTCCCCAAGATTAATATAACATTTTAATACTCTGCCATTTTTGCTTTCAAAATCAGTATCTAGAATTATAGAACTAAGCTTAAAATTCTTTGTCACTATTTCTTTTACATCTAATGGTAACTTTTTCGACATCTTGTTTATACACTCACCTACACTACTGTTATTCTTGCTATCATGTGTAAAAACGTCTGTTGACAAAAGAGTTCCATTTTCACAATCTATAACTTTAATAGTGTATGATATTACGGCATCATACGTAATTTTTGATTTTCCATTTTTCTTATACTCCACCTTTTTTAAGATCTCCATATTTGAAATATATCCTTGAATCACATAATTTGCACCTAATTTTCTCATTTTCCCTATACGAGCAGTTTCATCATCAAAAGCATCTACGTCATTACGTCGATTCTTCTCAACAATTAATGATGCTTGTGAAGCCACGTCTACAACTTGTATATGAGGGTAGGACATAAATGCTGAAATTAAAGATCCTCGTATAGATTCAGTGTTGTCATCACTAACTCTTGATGCATGAGTAAAATATTCCACATAAACCACTTGTTTTTTTGCATACGTACAGATTGTACACAAAATAATCATTAAAGAAAATACTATTTTTTTCATTTTGAATAATATTTATTTTTTACTACGATTACTCTGTTTATAAAACATCTTCGACAAAAGAATAATCCTTATTCTGCAGAAGATTGTTTTACCACATTTTAGATTACTCCTAAATCACTAAATTTCTTTTGTATTTGACATTATTAACTGATACAAAAAAAGCGTGGAACTTTTTCGCCTTCATTGGTGCTTTTGAGGTCTTCGACTACCTTAACACTCCAATTACAACGTACAAGCCCACGCCTATCGGCGGGAGCGCTGTTGCTATATTCTGGAGTGTTATTGAAGTTGTCGAAGTTCCAAAAGCACCAGACAAGCCACTTCGCTTTTCCTTATTCTATGGTGTGCATAACAGCGTTATGCGGTTTTATTCATAGGCGTTCTATTTTTCGTTACTATTCATTTCAATGTTTTTCGCCTGCAAACATACAACATAATTTTCATAAAAACAAGACCTGATGAACCTAACATCAAAAAAATCTGCTCTTGCAAATAAAATTCACGGGTGCACGGTGCACGCCGGAGGCGTCTACGCTCAATAACTGGGGATTCATTGTCAAAAATCGTCAAAATACGATACACTTTTGCGAAAATCCAAACAAAATTCGTCGAAATCTGGCTAATTATCCTTTAGAAATGCGTTAATTTTGTGCTAATTCAAGAGCTTAAAATCATAACTTGTTGATAATCAATATAGATTTTTATGGCCAAACTGCGTTTACATTGAAATTCACCAGTTCACCGTTCACCAGTCGCCTCCATATAACTAATTTTTTCTTGAAAAATTGGTTGAAAATCCCGGGAATTTTGTATCTTTGCAAGCAAATTAAGCGCCTGAAACAATCATTTTTTAGAGTTGTTTGTAAGTGACACAATCATAGTAAAATAGCTTCTATAGGTTTTACTCCCCTTTTGCTCCCCTTTTAATCATCTTTTATGTAGCTCTAAAGTAGGTTTGACCGAGACTCAACCGAAACTCAACCGAGACCATACCGAAACCATACCGAAACCATGTCAGTGTTGCATTCGTGTTGCAGCGGGGGTGACCACACCCTAATCGAGAGAGAGGAGGTTCCTCCCTGATTCCTCTGTGTTTCCACCCTATTTCCTATCACCCGGCTCTTATAGCCTCTGTATCAGTCGGCAATCATCGTATTTTTCAAAAAATTCCTCAATTCAACAAAATTTAGTATTTTTGCCGAAAATTTGTGTCATGTTTAATGTACCAGTTTTAGTGATCGTATATAACCGGATGTTTGAAGCCCACAATCTGTTTCAAATCATCCGCCAGATACAGCCCGCCAAACTATATGTAGCCGCCGACGGGCCGGTGGCCCACGACCAGCAGGATTGCGCCGACTGCCTCCGCACCCGCACCGTTTTTATCCCCGAGTGGTCCTGCGAGCTGCATAAACTGTTTCACGAAGAGCATCTCGGCAAATCGCCGGCCATCCACAAAGCCATCAAATGGTTTTTCGAGCACGAAAAGGAAGGCATTATCCTCTTCGAGGACTGCATGCCCCATCCCGATTTCTTTCCCTATTGTGAGGAATTACTGGAAAAATACCGCGACGATGATCGCGTGTTCCATATCGGCGCTTCCAATTTCCGCAAAGAGAAAAGTGCCCTCAAGCACAAAACCAAGCTCCACGACGACTGCTCCTACTACTTTTCGGCCTACTCCACCACCTGGGGTTTCGCCACCTGGGCCAACCGCTATGCGGATTTCAACATGGACATCAGCGAGCTTGAGCAGGTGAACTTCAATAAACTGGTGAAACACTATACCCATCGCCCGAAAGAACGCCGCTACTGGCACCGTCGCTATACCATTCTGCGCAAGACCCAGCTGCCTGTGTGGGACTATCAGTACAACTTCCACATGTGGCTACATTCCGCACTGGCCATATCACCCACCCTCAATCTGGTGACCAACGTGGGAGTGCATCCCCAAGGCTCGAAGCGCAAGTTCAGACGGCTCATCAAAAAGACCTACCCCATCCTGCCACTGAAACATCCCGCTGAAATCATCCCCGACCGCAGAGACGACAAATTCATGTTCAAAAACATCTACAGCAAGGCCTATATGAAGATTTTTGCCAACTGGATTAATGACATGCTGGGAGCTGAACAGGACGAGCCCGAGTGGTAAAACAATATTTATATTTTATTGTGTATCACCATACGTTTTTTTTCGTATCTTTGCCGCCTAAATTTTAAACGATAAAAAGATATGGCAAATAATGAAAAATTAGGTGCGAAAAAAACCGAAAACGCACAAGAGACAGAGAGTTTCGGCACCCGTTTCATCAACTTCTTTGTAAAGTATCAAAATGTAATTTATGGTATAATTATTGCCATTTTGGTGATAATTGCCGCCGTCATAGCCCTGAACAAATTCTACCTCGTGCCCAAAAATCATAAGGCATCGGCAGCTATGCTGGCTCCTATCAACTATTATATGGCCGGTGACTCAGCCTCTTTGAACCTGGCCCTGGAAGGCGACGACGAGAACGACGGTTTCCTGACCATCATCTCTGACTACAAACTGACCAGAACCGCCAACACCGCCAAATATTATGCCGGTCTGACCTACCTGAAACTGAACGACAAGGAAGAAGCGCTGAACTACCTGCTTCAGTTCAAACATAAAGAAGACGTTCATTGGTATGCTTGCCAGGCTTTGATTGGCGACCTGTATGACGAACAAGGCGACGAAAGCAAGGCTATTTCCTACTACAAAAAATCCGTGAAGAACGACGATCCTTATTTCACCCCCATCAACCTGTTCAAACTGGGTCAGATGTACGAAAGACAGGAGAACTGGAAAGAAGCCGCCAATGCTTACAAACGCATCGAGACTGAATACTACGACCAGTATCAGAACATGGGCGTAGCCAAATTTGCTGAAAACGTAAAGAGCAAATTATAATAATATATATGACTGACAAGAAAAAGAATCTGTCTGAAATTTCATTCACCCCCCATAAGCAATTCTCACCCCAACAGGTGAGAATTGGCGTTGTAGTGAGCCAGTGGAACAACACGGTGACCGACGCTTTACTGGAGGGAGCGCTGGCCGCTTTGCAGGAATACGGCATCCCAAAAGCCAATATCACCCTTCGCCAAGTGCCCGGCAGTTTTGAGTTGCCCTCGGCAGCTGTGATGATGCTAGAAGCCGACGAGAAAATGGACGGGGTCATCTGTCTGGGTTGCATTATCCAAGGCGAAACCCGTCACTTTGAATTCATCGCCCAAGCGGTGGCCGACGGCTGCATGAAAGCCGCTATCGACTACGCCACTCCCGTTATCTTCGGTGTGCTGACCTGCAACGATATGCAGCAGGCCCTCGACCGCTCGGGAGGGAAACACGGCAACAAGGGCACAGAAGCCGCTGTCAGTTGTTTACAAATGATTGATTTCCAGAGGTCGCTATGCTAAGAGTAGTTTTCATGGGAACACCAGAGTTCGCCTGCGCGGGTCTGGAAGCCATTATCGCCTCCGACTTTGCCGAGGTGGTGGCAGTGGTTACCGTTCCCGACAAACCGGCGGGACGCGGTCAGCAACTGCGTTACTCCGAGGTCAAGAAAACCGCTCTGGCCCACCATCTTCCCGTTCTCCAGCCCGAAAAGCTCAAGGACGAGCAGTTTATCGAGCAGCTCAAGCAATACAATGCCGACGTGTTTGTGGTGGTAGCCTTCCGCATCCTGCCCGAGGTGGTGTATTCACTGCCTCCCAAAGGCTCGTTCAACCTCCATGCTTCCCTACTGCCCGACTACCGCGGCGCCGCTCCCATACAAAGAGCCGTAATGAACGGTGAGACTAAAACCGGTGTCACCACCTTCTTCCTCAATCCGCAGGTGGACTGTGGCGATATTATCGAGCAGACGGAAGTGACTATAGGTCCCAATGAAACTACCGGCGAGCTTTACGACCATCTGATGCAGGTGGGCTCCCAACTTATTCTCAAAACCCTCAAGGCCATCGACGAGAGCACAGTGACCTGCCGCAATCAACAGTTGGAAGCCGGACGGACCATCAAACCCGCCCCGAAAATCCTGAAAGAGGACATGCTAATCCACTGGAACCGACCCGCACAGGAAATCTTCAACCAGATACGCGGACTCTCTCCCTACCCGGGAGCTTTTACCCGTGTGAAGAATCTTGAAGATAAAGAGTTCATCATCAAATGCTACGAGGCCGAAGTCAGCGATAAGCACAGCAATGCTCCTGCTGGCAGCTGGAAGACCTCTCCCGAAGGTTTTGTGGTACATACCCAAGATTTTCAGCTCCTGCTGAAGAATATACAGTTTGAGGGCAAAAAACGACTCCCCGCCAGCCAGTTTCTGAATGGATGGAGAGCCGAGAATTACCAAGAATGCTTCTACTAGAAATTGATTATGATATCTGAAGAACAGACCAAAACCAGAAACTCGCTCTCGAAGCTATACCGGTTTGAGGACCGAGAGACCCGTCGTACGGTGAGTGAGTATCTGAAAACCTTCCTTTCGGAAGACCGTATTGCACGGTTGGAGGAGGTGCTAAACCAGCGCACCCGCCACTTTACGGTGGTGATGGAAGATCTGTTCCAAACCCAGAATATCAGCGCCGTAATGCGCACCTGCGAGTGCTACGGGGTGCAGGATGTGTATGTGGTGGAAGGGAAATACGAGTTCCAAATTCACAACGCCATCTCGATGGGCTCCAACAAATGGCTGACCCTCCACAACTACAAGGCCAAAGAACACAATATGAGTCAGTGCATAAGCGAGCTGAAGCAGAAAGGCTACAAAGTAGTGGCCACCCTTCCCTCCGAAAAGAGCTGCTTTCTGGACGACTTGGACATCGACAGTCCCCTTGCTTTCCTCTTCGGAACCGAACTCACCGGCTTGAGTCAGGAAGCTATCGATGGTGCAGATATTCACGTAAAAATTCCGATGTACGGCTTCACCGAGAGCTTCAACATCTCCAATTCGGTAGCTATTACCCTTTCGCAGTTGGTCGAAAAATTGAAGAAATCTTCCATAAATTGGTCACTATCTGAGCTAGAAAAGGAAAAATTGATGCTTGAATGGCTCCAAAAATCCATCAAAACCCCCGATTTAATTATCAAACATTTTTTGTTGAAAAATAATTTGTCGGAATAAAAAAATTTTGTATTTTTGCAGCCCAAATTTTTGGAAGAGGATTAATTAGAATAAATAATAAAAATACATAGCAATGAAAAGAACATTCCAACCGTCAAACACAAGACGCAAACACAAACATGGTTTCAGAGAAAGAATGTCCACAGCTAACGGCCGCAGAGTATTGGCAGCCCGTCGTGCTAAAGGAAGAAAGAAATTAACTGTTTCTGACGAAGAGTTAGGAAGAAAGAAATAATTTCGAATTTCTCGTCCGCAATACAAAAAAGAAGGCCATCGTGTCTTCTTTTTTTGTAATTTCGCAGCCTATTATCAGAATGATGAAGAAATTCTTATCCACCCTGCTATTTCTGGTCTCCGCCTTAGTTTGCGCGGCCCAGACCAACTATTTCCTAGACGGCATTATTGCTGTGATTGGCAAAGAAGTTATACTGAAATCCGACCTAGAGAAAGTCTATGCTGAATACAGCAACCAGTATTCTCTGGACGAAGACGAAAACGACCTCAAGTGTCAGCTTATGCAGCAACTGGTATTCCAAAAACTACTGATCCATCAGGCCGACCTGGATAGTATCACCATTACTAACGACGAACTCGATGCCACCATCAACTACCGAATGGCTATGATGATACAGCAGGTAGGTGGTAATGAGAAAATCATTGAGGATTATTACCACAAAAGCATCGCCGACATCAAAAAAGACATCCGCGAGGACATCTATAATCAATTGCTGGTGGATCAGGTGCAGCAAAACATCACCTCCAATATCATCATCACTCCTTCGGAAGTCAAGGATTTCATCAAGCGCATCCCTAGCGACAGCCTGCCCATGATACAGACCACCTACGAATTCGGACATATTGTAAAGATACCACCAGTAAGTGAGGACGAAATCAATGCTATCAAAGAGCAGTTGGAAGGCTACCGCGAAAGAGTGCTGCGAGGCGAACGTTTTGCCATGTTGGCCCGTTTGTATTCCGACGACCCGGGTACGGCTTCCAAAGGCGGAGACCTCGGCTTTGTGGACCGTGGTACGCTATATCCCGAATTTGAAGCTGCCGCCTTCGCCCTGCATACCGGCGAAATCTCTCCCGTCATCAAAACTCAAGCAGGTTATCATATTATTCAGATGATTGAGCGCAGAGGCGAAAGCATCCATGTTGCTCACATCCTGATTCAGCCCAAACCCTCTGCCGAAGAGCAAGTGAAAGCTATCGAATACCTCGACAGCGTGCGTCAAGTAATCCTCGACAACAAAATGGATTTCAGCGATGCAGCCGAGAAGTTTTCAGATGCCCCCGACAAATTGGCCGGAGGTTGGGTGGTCAATCCTTATACCAACTCGTACAAGTTTGAGAGAGATGCTATCGATGCCTCTACCTTCCTTACAGTGGACAAGCTGATTCCCGGCGAGTACTCATCTCCTGTTCCTTACGTGAATGAAGACGGCATTATGACCTACCGTCTGATTTACCTCAAATCGAGGATAGCAGCCCACCAACCCAACATGTTCGAGGACTACGACTACATCAAAAATGCAGCTTTGGAAGAAAAAAAATACAATACTATACAAAAGTGGATCGTTAATAAGGTGAAAGTTACCAGCATCAAGCTGAATGAGGAGTATAAAAACTGTCCCTTTGTAGAAGAATGGCAAATACCTTAATCACTAAAAAACTATGGATTTAGAATTCAAGAACGACGTTGAGGCGATAGATGCTTTCGTTGAAAAGTATGCTGAACTGAGAAAAGAAATAGCAAAAGTTATTGTAGGTCAAGACGACATCGTCAAAAACGTGCTGATGGCTATGTTCAGCCGCAGTCACGCCCTGCTTATCGGTGCTCCAGGACTAGCCAAAACCCTGATGATTACCACTATCGCCAAAACCATCAACCTCACATACAACCGTATCCAGTTTACCCCTGACTTGATGCCCTCTGACATTATGGGTACCGAGATTCTGGATGAGAACCGCAAATTCAAATTTGTCAAAGGTCCTATCTTTGCCAATATTGTGTTGGCCGATGAGATCAACCGTACTCCTCCTAAAACCCAGTCTGCTTTGCTGGAAGCCATGCAGGAGCGTTCCGTCAGTATGAATGGTGTCACTTATCAGTTGCCCGACCCGTTCTTTGTGCTGGCTACCCAGAATCCAATTGAGCAGGAAGGTACTTATCCTCTTCCCGAGGCACAGCAAGACCGTTTCATGTTCAACATCTACCTGGATTATCCTAACTTCGAACAGGAGGTAAACATCGTGAAAACGACCATTCACGGCGATATGGTGGAACCCCGACAGATTTTGAGCATCGATGAAATCATCTTCTATCAGAAACTCTTGCAGAAGATTCCGATTCCCGAAAATGTGTATGAATATGCCGTTAGATTAGCCACTATGACCCGTCCGGGTACTGAGATGGCTCATCCTTGGGCTACCGACTACCTCTCATGGGGAGCTGGTCCACGTGCCTCCCAGTATTTAGTGATTGGTGCCCGTACCCATGCTGTACTCAACGGCAAATATTCTCCCGATATTGAAGATATCAAAGCGGTGGCTCACAATATTCTGCGTCACAGAATCATCAGAAACTACAAAGCAGAAGCTGATGGTGTCACTGTCAATGATATTATCGATAAACTGTTGAACCAATAAACTCCACGATGGAATTATATGCCACCAAAACCAGATGGAAATGGTTGCTGTTTTTATTTGCAGCCCTCATCTTTTTGGTCATTATTTTCTATTCCAATCGCTTAATCAAAAACATGGCGCAGGAAGAAAGGCGCCGAATGGCCTTGTGGGCCGATGCCATCTCTTACCGCGCTGAATTGGTCAACCATACAGAGAGTTTCTTCGACCAAATCCGAATTGAAGAAGGAAAACGTGCCGCCATCTTAGGTAAAGCTTGGCAAAAAGTTAACGAGGCCTCACTCAACGAGGATGTGACCTTTTATGTGGACATCATGTCCTATAACTCCACTATTCCCTGCATCCTGACTGACGACAAGGGCAACGTCAACATCGCCGTCAACGTGCCACCAGAAGTCAACAGCATTCAGAATATCTACGAATTACCCGACAAAAACGACTACGACAGTGTGATTCTTCAATATTATAAGAATCATTACAACGTGATGTACTACAAGGAATCGCAGATATATACCAATCTGCGTGAGGTAATCGACAATCTGGTGGAGCAATTCTTCCAAGAAGTGGTCATCAATACCGCCTCCGTACCTGTTATCGTAACAGATGCCAGCGAACGAACCGTTATCGCCTCCGGTGGATTCAGCGACGACTTCCTCAACAATCCGGAACTGGTAGAAAAAGAAATTAGCAAAATGAAAGGACAAAACGACCCTATCAAGGTTGACCTGCCCGAACAGGGCACCTGCTATGTCTTTTTCGAGGAATCTTCGGTATTAAGACAATTACGCTTCTTCCCCTTCTTCCAGTTCTTCATCGTTTTTATCTTCGCTGGTGTGGCCTACCTGCTGTTCAGCTACGCTCGCAAATCAGAACAAAATCAAGTTTGGGTAGGCATGTCAAAGGAAACGGCCCATCAATTGGGAACCCCTATTTCCTCTCTGATGGCCTGGAACGAGTTGCTGAAAGAGCAGGATGTTGATCAAGGTATTATAGCTGAAATCGATAAAGATGTTCACCGTCTGGAAACCATTGCCCAACGTTTCTCAAAAATAGGTTCGGTTCCCGAACTAAAAGATGAGGATTTGGTAACCGTGATTGGAGATTTTGTAGCCTACCTACAGACCCGCATCTCTTCACGAGTCAACATCAAATTCAACAAACCCGAAGAAGAAACCATCATTCTGCCCCTAAACCGCTACCTGTTTGAGTGGGTAATTGAGAACCTCTGCAAGAATGCTGTAGACGCAATGGACGGCAAAGGGGTTATCGTTATCGACATTATTCAAGATGTTCACCATATACATATTGATATAGCCGATACTGGTAAAGGTATCCCCTCGAGAAAATTCAAAACGATCTTCAAACCCGGATTCACCTCCAAGAGTCGTGGCTGGGGTTTGGGACTCACCCTAGCCAAGCGCATTGTTGAAGAATATCACAAAGGAAAATTGTTTGTAAAATCCTCCGTCATAGACCGAGGCACCACCATGAGAATCACACTGAAGAAAGACCCTACTTCTTCACGAATTTCTTAACCCCAACCTCTCCGCTGTTCTTAAAAATCTTCAGAATATATACTCCAGAGGTCAATTGCTCCATAGGTAGGGTACATTCTGTGCAAGAAGATGATTGTTCAGTACGTATATACTGTCCCAGTGAATTAAACAGTTCAACCCGTTGAATATCTTCTCCCATAACGGTCACTTGATATACTGCGGGGTTAGGAAAAACAGCAAATTGTCCAGTTTGGTAAACATCCACCTCATCTGTGAGGAAATGCACGTGGAAAGTCAGATAATCGCCAAATTCCTGAATATCCATAATCTCAAAACTGACTTCAGGGGTACCATCTGTCAAATAGGGATGCGGATCAGTAGTCGGACCGAAAGAGGTACGTCCTGACGAAAAACTGAAATATGCCTGACTCGGATTACCATTCACCGTATCACAACTGCTCCCTGGACGGAAAATCCAATAATGATGTGCTTGTGTATAAAAATCAAAGAAAGCATTGGCAAATATTCCCTCGTAACTGATCGGTACCGTGTCGTTCCAGCGACCTATCAGCAAACCCGTTGCGGGAATACCGGCATCGAACACGTCCGCTGAATTCCGATACTCGAAAGTAAACCACTGGGTGCTATCAATAGCCGATTTGATGTAATAACAATTTTGAGATGCACTTGAAGCGTTGCTCAACAAGGTGTAAGTGCCATCCTCTGTAATCTGTACAGGCTCATCAGTCACATGCAGATATTTGGATTTTAAGATGGTGCTTATCTGCTGATAATCGTTGGTAGAACACATTAAATCCCATGCACCAGCTGGCGAAACATTTCTGTAATTAACATAATGATACAAATCGGGCAACCCCATAGAATGCCCCATCTCATGGCAAAAAGTGCGTGTGGTAAAGTACTGGGGAGCTCCTTCAAACTCAAAATTAAAAACGTATGGCTGCTTCCCGTTCACCAATACGGGATAATCAATGGAATCTTGCGGAAAGAATTCCATGTGGGGCCACAACAAGGATCCCCATTCTCCTACTCCACCTTTGACAATAAAGCTGACATTGTCGATTTTTCCATCCCCATTGCCATCCAACATGGTATATGTGTCCACCAGATGCATAGAATCGACCGCATGAAGAATCTCCGCTATCAGTTCCGCCTCACGCATAGAGATGCCTATAAAAGGCAGTTCGCCCTGGTAACCGATAGGATTGGTAGGGCTATAGGGCTGGTAATATCCCCTCGGATTTTTGGTTCTGTACGAAACAATCTGTCCACCATATATTTGATTGGCATAGAATGTGTGAAAATGAATCTTGTTGTAACTGGACTCCTTATAATAGTTATACACGCTATAATAATTGGGCTCTTCCTTGTTAAACATATCATCAATATCCTGGAACGGATGGGTTATCTCCTCATCGTCAGCAAAGCGTACAAAAATGGCCAGATTATACAAAGCAGAGCGGTTGGTGTCTGTCACCCAGAAATCGTACTGGGTATTTTTGTTGGTAAGGAACTCCATCGCACCTCTGGTGGAAGTGGACTGAAGGTCGATGGAATCATTACTTTGAAACATCACCACATAATAACTGCCCACAGGCAAATCGGCGGGAGCTGTGAAACTATATTGCAGCGTATCTCCAGCGGGAATCGTAACATGCTGCACATCCAACCATTTCACAAAACTGAAATCCGTGTTGGTGTAAGCCGCCTGCGCCACAAACAAATCCGCTGTAGTATCACCTACGTTGACCAACTCATTCTGACCGTGAATCAAGTCATTCATCTGAACCCAATCTGTATCCACTGTGACATCGTGCAATAACTCAACGAAAGCGGATGCTTGGGACATATTGCCAGGGTAAAAATTAAAAACCGCCATTTCCGAATGGGAGAAATTGTAGTAAGGAGTCGGTATTAACGCATTGATGGCAAAATAATTGTCACAGTTGCCTCCCCAACCCCAATTAACATGGAACATATCATTCTCATCGTAACCATCCAGAATAAAAGCATGACCTGCCCCGTAAGTACCCTGATCCTGATCTGAAAGAGACTGACCGGTATATAAAACCGGACGATTCATATCCAATTCCATTTTCAACTTACTGATCCATAATTCATCAGTATAATTAGAACGGCTTTCTACCATCGCATCTTGGGAATAACCAAAATGACGCAAAGCCGCATAACATTGATGATTAGCATTGCTACCGCTACTTCCCTGGCAATCATTATTATACTTCATATTCATCGCCACTCCGCAATGATAGGCCAAAGTAGCCACAGCCAAACGCTCCTCGATAGCACTGGTATCGTACAACCTGTCGGGCATATTCTGCCAATCGTAGTAGGTGGATTCAAAATCAGCGCACAGGGTGTCATAACGCCAACAGGAATATGCGCCGTTATAGCTGTAGCAATTGGAACCAATACCGTGAGTAGGCCATTGCCAGTAACGCATCACCTGTGCCAAGGCCAGGGCCACGCAGCCCACAGAAGGGTGTCCTCCCATTGAAGTCAGCAACGAGTCAACAGGACACAAGGCATTATATGAGACTCCTCCGGCAGAGGTCTGCTTCCATGTGGAAGTAATCAGCGGAGCCACATTACGAAGATTCCGCTGCGGATGATATATCTGTGGAGTAACACCCCTTGCAATTGCATCAAGCTGGTCATCAAGCCTCTGCAACATAGAAACCATGGCTTCTGGCATATCTGCGGGATTAAGTTCGCCCGTAAGGGAATAGGCCAACACAGGCAGGGTGCGGTCATCATCGCTCACAATCACATAGCCACCATCTTGAATATTAAAGGCATACAAGTGATTGTATGACCAATTCACACGGGACAACTGTTCAGTGGCAAGGCTCCGATTTCTAAAACTCTGCTGTCCATTCATGAAGGAAATAGCCATTTGCCGAGCGGCCTGCTCACTGACAGGTGCAGCAGAAAGATTTGACAATAATCCTACTAAAAAACAGATAGACAAAAAGATATAGAATTTTCTCATCATTGTGCTTTTTTCTTATTATGAAACAAAAAAAATCTTGTAAAATTACAACTTTGTTTAATACAAACAACAATTTTTGAAAAAGTATCAATTTCTCTTTCTGACGATTCCGTCAGCATAGTATTCATACCTTTGCCCTAAACCAAAGCAATCTCTTACGTTCTCTTGATTCAACACCTCGAAGGTGGAGCCAAAATGTTGAATTTCTCCTTCTTTCATCAGCAATACCTGATGGGCGTATTGTAATGCATACGGAAAATCGTGCAAGACTATTACTATCGTAACCTGTTGTTGCTGGTTCAGTTCAGCCAGAATATCCATAATTTCAAACTGATGCACCACATCCAAATTAGCTAACGGTTCATCTAGCAGGATAACTGGCGTTTGCTGCGCAATAGCACGCGCTATCATCGTACGTCGCAACTCTCCCCCACTCAATTGTCCCAACATCCTGTCTTTCAGATGCTGTAGATTAGTCATTTCAAGCACCTTATCTACCAAGCGTACATCCTCAGGGGTAGAAAACTCCCAACGATTTTGGTAAGGATTTCTACCCATCATCACCACCTCAAACACCGAAAAATCAAATACCACATCCTCTCGCTGGGGAACAAAAGCTATCTGACGTGCCAATTCAAGAGGTTTGTATTCCTGCAATAGTCTCCCGTCTATCTTTACCTCCCCTTTCTCTACAGGCTGAATCCCCGCAATAGCTCTTAACAGAGTACTTTTACCAGAACCATTGGGACCCATCACTGCACAAAAAGCGGCCTTTTCGAAAGTAACCGAGAAGTCTTTCAGCACAGACTTGCCCTCATAACCAGATGCGATATGATTTACTGTTATCATCTTACACTTTCTTTTGACGTAACAACAAAAAGAGGAAATAGGGGGCACCCGCCAATGCGGTAATACTACCCACCGGCAATTCTGACGGAATAGCCAATGTACGGGCCAATGTGTCGGCAATCAGCAAGAAGAACGCGCCCAAAATCAGCGAATACGTGAACATTGAGCGCATATTATTGCCAAACAGCATTCGCGACACATGAGGAATAATCAGTCCAATAAAACCAATAACACCGCAACAGGAAACCGCAGTAGCAATCAGCAACGAAGAGAATATCAGAGTTACATAGGCCACCTTTTTGGTATTGACCCCTAAATTTCTTGCTACATCATCTCCCATCTGCATAATATTTAAATCCTTCGAATAAAAATAAAAAGGAATTATACAGATAACCGTCATCACCGTCATCATCAACACCTCCGACCAAGAGAGAGAGGCTAAAGAACCCATGGTCCAGAAGTATATTTTGTGCATCTCACGTTGGTGCATCACCACCAAAAGGGTAATTACTGCAGAGATCAGGAAATTGATGGCTATACCTACCAGCAAGAGGGTTTCTATACTTCGTCGCCGACTCATCTTGCTGATACCCAGAATCACAAAAAGTGTGAGCAAGCCTGTTATCAGAGCAGGAATTGTCACCCCGAAATAATAAACATCCCAACCTAAAATAAAACTAATAGCCCCACCAAGCGAACTACCCGAAGAGATACCCAGCACGTAGGGATCGCAAATCGGATTACGGAAAATAGACTGAAACACACAGCCACATGCTGCCAGTGCCGCTCCCACAATCACACTCATTACAATACGAGGCAACCTCAACTGAAACAAAGTGATTCCGTATGACGAAGGTATATCATATACCTCAGCCATCCCCAAACGGGCTTTCACCAGTTGCCAGACAGTCTCCATAGGGATACGAACCACACCAATAGACAAAGCTATCGCCATACTGAAAATCAGAACGATTAGCAATAACAGCGGTAATACTTTTGAGGTGGTCTTCATTTGTGTATGGATTTAGAAATCGATGGCCAATTTAACATTAATCAGTCTTGATGTCAAATAATTAGGAACTCGAGAATAGGTATTGTCAGTGTTTTTGATCCAATCGTATGAAGACACATTGGCTGTATTCAACAGATTAAAGATTTCCAGATAGATACCGAAATTGTTGATGGAGCGAATGAATTTGCTTTTGTTTCTCATTCTGTCACGGCTCTGCTCCAAGAACATATAAGAAAAGCCCAAATCAACACGACGGTACCACGGACCATTCATACAATTTTCATTTGTATGGATTACACCTGGCATCCAATAAGGCAGACCACTACCGAAAACAAAATTCAAGTGGACACGAAACTGGGGTAAGGTGGGGAAATGATCTTGGAAGAAGATATTGATATTGAACACCTGATCCGTCGGGCGGCGAACAAATTTTGTATTAGTCAGTTTATTTCCTTGTGCGTCTCTCACCAGTTTTTCTTCCGTCTTCATCAAAGAAAGAGATATCCACGATTCCAATCCTTTAATAAACTCACCGCTCAATTTCAAATCGATACCTGTAGCATAACCTATAGCATCATTGATACCACTATAGGTAATCTGCATATTATTGATGGTATAGGTTATCAGATTGTTCAGCCATTTGAAATAGCACTCGCCTGTGAATTTAAAGGGTCGTCGCCACAACAGAAAATTATATTCTGACGAGAAAATGAACTGATAAGACTGTTGTGATTTAGTCTCAGGATGGCGTACTCCTTTGGGATCACGCATCTCTCGATAAAAAGGAGGTTGGAGATAAACTCCTGTTTTAATTCTGAACTCCCAATCGCGCTTCCAATTGGGCTTAATAACCAGCGACAGACGCGGAGAGGCGGTAAATTCATTGTTGAAAGTCCAATAATGGAAACGTACTCCTCCGTTCAGAATAAAGGTGGTTCCATTTTCTTTACCAAACTGCCATGAATCCTGTACAAAACTGGTGATACGGAAAGTATTCAGCGGAGGATACTTGGCATAAATGTAACTATTGATATTCAACACTCGGGAAGCAGATGTAAACGGTACTGCTTCTCCGGGAATCGTAGGTATCACTGGCAATATATAACCTGCCGAATCGGTGAAGTTCCATTCGCTCAGTTGGTCGTCAATAATCTCATTTTGTACTTTGGCTCCCCAAGAGAGGGTATTCTGTTTGGGTAATTTATGCGTACCCCGTACATCTGCTGCTGAAATCAATGAATTGATATAATTTCTAGCATGTCGCATAAAGCTTCCCACTCCCCTTTCCGTCAACTCATGGGAAATATCACCAGTCTGGCTACCCAAATCCACTTCAATATCTTTCAGTGCATATTCTCCAAGAATGTCAAAAGTCTCCCCCTCTTTTGCATAATAAGAAGAAAGGATAAACTTGTAAGTATTGTCCTCATCTGCCAGGTATTTAAAAGTCAATGCTCCCAAATAATTTTCGTATTTGTCAACTTCCTGACCGTCATAATAAACGGTATAACGAGTCAAATTGGAATTCAGGCTACCAAATACTGCCGTTCTGTCGGATGGAACAAAGAGGTATCTATTAATGGAAAAATTACCCAACAGACTAATTTCCAACTTCTTTATGGGTTTATACGTCAATAAAAGTTGTGTATCAAAGAACCAGGGTCGATAATCTCCCTTGGTATCTAAATTCTTAAACAAATAAGCATTCGACTTAAAACGGACACCCGCCAAAAAGGTGAACTTATCTTTCACACTCCCCTCTATATGACCGGAACAACCCAACAAACTAGCCGATAACGAACCACCCAATTTGGTGGGCTTTTTGTATTCCACATCCAAAACAGACGACATACGGTCACCATATTTGGCTTCAAAACCTCCAGCAGAGAACTTGATGCCCGCTGTCAAGTCGGAGTTCACAAAACTCAGTCCCTCCTGTTGACCGCTACGGATAAGAAAAGGACGATATATCTGAATATCATTAACAAAGACTAGATTTTCGTCATAGTTACCACCTCTCACATTATACTGAGAACTTAATTCATTAGTGGAAGAAATACCCGGTAAAGTCTTGATTAAAGCCTCCACCCCACCTGTAGGTGTCGGTAATTTGAAAGTCAGATTGGGGTCAATCCTAGTGAATCCATCATCACTGCGTCCTCTCACATCCACCATTTCCAACTGTTCGCCCAACGACACCATTGTTATCATTCGTCTCTCGCGCTGATTCTTCTTGAGCAAAACTATCAAGGTTGTATCACGATATGAAAGATGCTGCAAATGTACACGATATTCTTTCTCTGCAGGCAGTTTCAGTTCAAAAACACCCGTTTCTGAGGAAACTGTTGACAAATCAAGGCCTTCTACAGTCACCACCACATTATCGACAGGCTGCTCATATTCGTCGGTAACAATACCCACAAATACAGCATGTTGGGCATAAACAAAACTTATTCCCAACAGCAATATCATCAGTAAAAACCTACGCAATTGTGCCAATCGATATTTAATTTGTTACAACGCAAAAATACAAAAAAATGCTACACAATGGATTTGTGTAGCATTTTAATTCGTCAATGTCAAAAAAACATTATTTCAGGATACCTTTCTCGCTGGCTTCAACGATGCAGTTCCAAATGCCTTTTTTATTGATGTTGCGCATACCTTTAGCGGAAACTTTCAGCACTACATAGTCGTTCAATTCGGGAACAAAGAATTTCTTCGTGTGCAAATTGGGACGGAATTTTCTCTTAGTTTTAATATTAGAGTGCGAAACATTATTTCCGGTAATCGCTTTCTTTCCTGTAATTTGACAAACTCGTGACATCTTTCCTTTATTTTTTATATTATTATTCCTTTGAAATTTGGGGCTGCAAAAATACAACTTTTTTTAATACAATCAACATAATACCTAAAGTTTTTTTATTTGGCCTCAATTCATTGCATTTCCAACTCTTACATCAGACCTCATACCTCTAACATCTATAGATTCTCATCTCGCATTTTGCACAATCAAAAGATAAACGGAAAACATGACGACCTGTTTTCAGCAAGAGTGGTTCTTTTTGTCCCCGACTTCCCTGTTCCTTCAAACATAAACCCAACTCATGACGAATACAATACTTGCAGGTCATCAGAGGTTGATCATCCGTCATGGCTTTCTCGTAAGCCTCCTCCACCTTCTCTACTCCTGTTTCTTGATAAAACTCCTTTGCTTTCTCATTCATCACATTTACAGCTTCCGGCATCTCTGATAACATAAGATCCTTTACCGACGCAAGATTTTGCATCTCCACATCTTCCTTCTTACATCTTACATCATACATCTTCTCCACAATCCTGCGACGCCAATCTGCAACAACCGAACTTGGAAAGAAATAAGCTTGTGTGGTCTCTATGTCGATATTGCCAACCTGATAGCAGGTATTCCCTAATTTTGAAAGCTGGGTTTTAAGATTCTGATACGCCTGTTCTGCTTTCTCTGCAACAACCTTTTCTGTGGTAATGGACAGTTCCGTTGTCGTTCCCGCTTCATCCACCGCACGAAGCAAAAACCCATTATCTTGTTCCAACAAAGTAAAATCAATATTCACTCGTCTTTCAGCACTTTTACCGTTTAACTGCTTTTCAAATTGAATATCATAATTCCGATACAATTTGTCTCCAATTCCAACATTAACAGGTTCATTCCAAAAGACACGCTTACCCTCCACCTTGTTGACACGGAAACCCGTAAACTCTCCTTGCGCATCAACGAAACAGAGTCCATCGCCATTATGCAGTTCTTTCTCCCCACTGTATTCCAACGAATTATATTTCACCGTTTGAACAGTTCCCACAAATGCCCCGGTAGATTTTGGAGTATGCATCTGCACCATAGGCGTTCTTTTCCCATCAATGAAATAGGGTGTGCTGTCACGATGGAAAGTTCTTTCCGGATCCGGTTCGAAAAATAGCGTAGTCTTGCCTATCGAGGCCTGCTTATATTCGGGATGGTCCTCCAAAATCGCATCTATTCGGCGACGATAATAGGCGGTGATATTCTTTACATAAGCAACATCCTTCAATCGTCCTTCAATCTTAAACGACATAATGCCTGCTTGCATCATGGGCAACAACCAATCCGAACGATCCATATCTTTCAGTGACAAGAGATGCTGGTCACGAATCATAACCTTTCCATCAGCATCTGTCAGCGTATAGGGCAAACGGCAAAATTGGGCACACTCTCCACGGTTGGCACTCCTTCCGCATGCGGCATAGCTCATGTAACAACGACCACTGTAACTTACACAAAGCGCACCATGTACAAAGGCCTCCAATTCCACTTCACTTTGCTCACGAATCTTCTGAATTTGCTGCAGAGACAACTCACGGGCCAATACCACGCGTTGAAAGCCTGCCTTTTGCAAGAAACTTACTTTCTCAGGGGTACGGTTATCCATCTGAGTACTGGCATGTAAGGCAATCGGAGGCAAATCCAGTTTCAGAAGACCCATATCTTGCACTATCAGCGCATCAATTCCCATATCATAATAACGCTGAATCTGACGTTCGGCTTCTTCCAGTTCTCTATCCGTCAAGATGGTATTCAACGTTACAAAAATTTTGGCACGATAAGGATGAGCAAAACGAACCAGTTGATCCAAGTCTTCAAAACTATTACCTGCCGCAACTCTTGCTCCAAAACTCGGACCACCAATATACACCGCATCGGCTCCATGAGTAATGGCCGCCATAGCACATTCGATATTTTTTGCCGGTGCCAATAATTCTATTTCAGACATAAACGAACCTCCTTCATTCCACAACAATAGTTTTTCCCATTTTTATCCGTCAGCAACAAACGCCCATATTCATCCGTGCCTGTAATCTCCGCTTCCACCATTTTCCCTTCCATCTCATACCATGCATACTCCTGATACAAAAACAAATGACTAAGATAGTCTTGGTGTACAGAAATATAATCAGCACAACTTGAACATTGGTATCGGCTACAGAAATCCATTAAACTTCTAACTAAATCCTGAACACTATAATCTTTCTTCGTCAGCAATTTAAGTGAAGTGGGGTTCGGAATATCCGCATCAAAAACAGTTTGATTGATATTGATGCCCACTCCGGCAATAGTATTTTTAATGCTTTCTCCCTGTATACTGTGCTCTATCAAAATACCGGCAATTTTTTCTTTCCCCACATAGATATCGTTGGGCCACTTGATTTTCACCCCATCCACATATTGTGCCAACATAGCCCTTACAGCCAATGCAAAACATTGATTAAATACAAATTGATGGGCAGGAGGATAAACAGGTTTAAATAAAATACTGGCCAATAGGTTTTTCCCTTTGTCACTCTGCCAACGGTTGGTCCCTTGTCCCCTTCCGGCAGACTGGAAATCGGCCACCACACAAAAACCGTCTGGTAGCTCAGTATAATCCTCCAGCATTGTTTTCAACATACGGTTAGTTGAATCTGTAGTATCGATAAAAAACGGGTTCTCTAAAATCATGCTGCAAAAATACGGGAAAAGAGAATATTTTCGTATCTTTGCCAATTATTTTATGCTAAAAAAATTATGACACAGACATTACAGGAAGCTGAACAGCAGATTATCGAAGAATTTGAAATTTTTGATGATTGGTTAGACAAATACAATTATATCATCGAGTTAGGCAAAGAATTACCTTTAATTGACGAACAATATAAGACTGAACAATATCTGATTTCTGGTTGCCAGTCACAAGTGTGGTTGCATGCCGAATATCGTGACGGACTGATTTATTTTACTGCCGACAGCGATGCCATCATCACCAAAGGCATCATTAACCTGTTGATTCGCGTATTGTCAGGCCGCACTCCAAAAGAAATTTTGGATTGCTCATTGGACTATATCGACAAAATAGGTCTGAAAGAGCACCTTTCTCCCACCCGTTCCAATGGGCTGGTATCGATGATCAAGCAAATTAAGATATACGCATTAGCCTTCAGTCAAAAGAATTAATAATAGTAAAAACAGCAGTCGCTGCATAAAAGCATCATAAAATGGCAAAAATAGTAGGTATCGGCAACGCATTGGTTGACGTAATTGTAAATCTTGATAACGAGAACTTGTTAAAACAGTTCGCTTTGGAAAAGGGCGGCATGGAAATGATTGACAGCGAACGAAAAAGAGTGATTCATACAGCTATCAAGAATCAGCCGCAAACATCTGCCACAGGGGGTTCTACTTCCAACACCATCCACGGATTGGCTCGTTTAGGTATCGATGCCGGCTATGTCGGAAAAGTTTGCAACGATGAACCTGGAAAATTTTTCCAAGAAGAGATGCAACGTTACCATGTAACCCCACATTTGCTATACTCCGACATAGACACAGGTATCGCCACTACTTTTATGACTCCCGATGCCGAACGTACCTTCGCTACATATCTCGGGGCTGCTGCTACAATGACAGCTGACGAACTAAATCCCGAAATTTTCAAGAATTACGATTATCTGTATATTGAGGGGTATCTGATTTATAATCACGAGCTCATCCACAAACTATGTCAGATTGCCAAAGATTGTAAACTGAAGGTGGCGATGGATTTTGGTAGCTATAACTTGGTGGAAGAACAGCGCGATTTCCTGAAAGACCTGCTCAAAAACCATATCGACATTATTTTCGCCAATCAGGAAGAGGCTAAAGCCTTTACCGGTAAAGACGATGAAGAAGCCCTGAATATTCTGTCTGAATACTGCCCCATTGCCATTGTCAAATTGGGTGCACAGGGTTCTATTGTCCACATGAATGGGACAACCACGGTCATTCCCCCTCAGGATGCAAAACGTATCGACACCAATGGCGCAGGCGACATTTACGCTGCCGGCTTTATGTATGGTTTGATGAAAGGCTACGATACCGAACGTTGCGGTTACATCGCCACTCGACTGTCTTCTGCCATTATTGAAACAGTGGGTGCCAAACTTACCGATGAACAATGGGAAAAACTACTCCCCGAGGTCCTTTAATAGTTCTTCTTTCAACATCTGCAAAGCAGCCTCAGCCGCTTTGTGAATAATCTCCAAACGGGTCAGATTCGGGTCAAACTGATGGAGTTGTGCATTAAATCTGGTGGTGGTGGCCACACAAATCCACACCGTACCCACAGGTTTCTCTTCCGACCCTCCTCCTGGTCCGGCTATACCAGAGGTGGCAATACTATAATCCACATCAAACAAGCCCATGGTATTGATGGCCATATCATTGACTACAAATTCACTGACAGCCCCATGTTTCTTTAAGTTCAGTTCACGCACATTCAGTATCGAGCGCTTAATCTCATTGGAATAAGAAACCACCGAACCTTTGAAAAATTCCGAACTACCTGGTACGGATGTAATTAAATGTGACAGATAACCGCCTGTGCAGCTTTCAGCCACTGCCAAGGTCTTCTTGTTTTTGAAAAACAGTTCTGCTATTTCGTTTTGTATCATTTTATTGTCAATTTTTCATTTCACGATGGAGACACAATGCACCTCTACATTAACGTTACTGTTGTTCCTTTGCAGTGTCCTTGTTATCCAATGTCTTTTTCTCCGGCACCTCCAAGCTTTTGTCTTTCAGTGCTTCTTTTGGCATGTCTTCCTTAGCAATTTCTGCCGCCTCATCAATCTCTTCCTGATGATCCTTATATTTGAAACGGCGGATTTTCTGGGTAGCAGTTTTCTCGAAGGGTTCCTTCATGGCCTCCACCTTATTGATTTTTGAGTTCTTGCCAACGGTCTTGTTGACAAATTCCAACACCGATTTTTTCAAGGCTTCCGCTTTCTCAAACCACTGGTCTTCTGTATCCTGATTCCAGTTCAGCAAGTTATCATCAAACTTCACCATCGCCACCAGCTCGCCATTTTTCTCCATCACCAGCGACTCATCCACACCAGCCATATTGTTAATCACCATCTCAATCTCCTCAGGATAGATATTCTCACCCGAAGGACCCAAAATCGTGTTGTTCAAACGACCTTTGATGTAATAATAACCATCTTTATCCACGGTTGCGATATCATTGGTACGGAACCAGCCCTCCTCGTCCAGCACTTGAACGGTACGCTCAGGATCTTTGTAGTAGCCCAGCATCACATTGTCGCCTCTGCACACAATCTCTCCCTCACCTGTTTTCGGATCCATATTGTCAAGACGGATATCCACTTTATAGGAAGCCACCCCAATAGAACCTACACGTTTCCGTTTGTTTACCAATACGTTACAAACCAGCGGAGCTGTCTCGGTCAAACCATAACCCACGGCATACGGAAAATGACATTTCACCAGAAATTCCTCCACTTTGGTGTCCATTTTCGAACCTCCTACTCCAAAGAAACGCAGTTTGCCACCAAAAGTCTTTATCAATTTCTTCCCGATAAACCAATATAATATGCGGGGAAGATGCTGGTCCATCCACTTCAGCACGCGGCTCTTCTCAATAGTGGGTACAATACTATGGTGATATATCTTCTCGATAATCAGCGGCACCGACAGCATAATGGTGGGTTTCACCTTCTGCATGGCCGGCAAAAGAATGGATGCTGTAGGTGGTTTGGAAATGTAATAGCAACAAGCTCCCACATACATCGAATAAAAGCTGGATACACACATCTCGTAAGCATGCGACATCGGCAGAATGGAGAGGAAACGGTCGTTTTTGTTGCAGGGTTGCGCTTTAAATGAGGCCACCAGATTGTGACAGATATTTCTGTGACTCAACATTACCCCCTTGGCTTTTCCCGTGGTACCCGAGGTATAGATGATGGTAGCCAAATCGTCCGGCTGAGGGTCCTTAATCCATCCGTCGCAACGGAAATCCTCTTTTCTGCATTTTATAAATTCCAGCGTTTCAATATCCACCACCAAAGTCAACTTGTCGATACACTCCTGACTGAGTTTGTACAGCAGGCGCTTGGAGATAAATATCACTTTGCTCTCCGAATGTTTCAAAATATTGGTCACCTCTTTTTCCGAGCTGTCAGGCAGAATGGGCACCGACACACGCCCGTAGGCGGTGGTAGCAAAAAATGCCAGCGTCCAGTTGGGCATGTTCTGCGACAGGATGGCCACACGGTCTCCCGACGAGATGCCAAATCTCGACAATCTGGTTGACAGCATATTGCATTTCTCCCTGAAACTGCTGTAAGTATATATCTGTCCCCCATCCACAAATTGCGACATCACTCGGTCCCAATAAACCGTAGTGGCATATTTGAAAACTTTGTTGAGGGTGGTACAATAGGTCTCTCTATGACCGTTTTTAACTTTATACGGACTCTTCTTTTTCTTGCTCATATATAATCATCAATGGGTTATATAATTGTCTTTATGTCTGCCCTGAAGGCCTAAAGTTTCATAGTGTTCTTGAATGCGTTTCATATCGGCAGCGGGATCGTCGGTCAGTTCCCACTTTTTGCCTACCGTGATTTCCTTTCTGCCCCAATCATAATAGCCCACATACACATCGGCTCCGGTTTCTCTGGCAATCAAATGAAAACCTGTTTTCCATTTTTTTACGGGCTTTCTAGTTCCTTCTGGGGCTATCGCTAAATGAAAAAACTCGTTGTCATTGAAGGTCTTGATGATGCTTCTCACCGTAGAGGATGCATTGCTCCGGTCAACAGGCACCCCTCCAAAAGCACGCAATATGGGTCCCAAGGGCCAAAAGAAAAATTCTTTTTTCACCATGATATGCGCCAATACTCCATACTGGGCATAAAACAAATAGCATATCGGAAAATCCATCATGGAAGTATGAGGTACTCCCAACACGATGGCTTTATTGCCTTCCATGATACCTCCCACACTCTTCCAGCCAAGTTTTCGTAGCAAAAATCCGCAAATTTTTGCCCATCTTTTCCCCACCGTATTCTTTATCTTCGTCATCTTTTCTTTTTCATTAATCTATTGTTTCATACTGTGTTACATCTATTTCCCCGCTTCCATTTTCTCCTTTCTCCAGCATGAATTTTTGGAGCTGCAAAAGTACAAAAATAAATTAATCTGCATTTTGTCTCAGCATTTAATAATTTTACTATTTTTGTAAAGTGAAAAACTTGGGGACAAGTTTTTCCTTATATTGATAATAACTAATAACTTAATTCAACGTATATGCAATCTATCAACCCTCAAGAAAATTACGATGCCAGCAAAAAAGCCATTGGCTATGTTGACCGTAAGCAAGCTACGCAGGCCGACTACGACCGCATAGGCTTTATGTCGGGACTGGAAGTTCACCAGCAACTGGCAACCAAAGAGAAACTTTTCTGCCGCTGCCCTGCGGGAATTTTCCAAAAACCTGATCAGTACGATGCCGAGCTGTTGCGCCACATGCGCCCCACGCTTTCCGAAATGGGAGAATACGACGGCACCGCTCTCATGGAGTTCAAAACCCGTAAGAACATCATCTACCGCATTGCTCATAAAACTGCATGCACCTACGAGGTGGATGATACTCCTCCATTTCCCATTAACCCCGAAGCTTTGCAATACGCTTTGGAAATCGCACTGGCTTCCAAATTGAAAATTGTAGGTGAAGTGCATATTACCCGTAAACAGTACCTCGATGGCTCAATCCCCACTGGTTTCCAAAGAACGGCCATCTTGGGTATCGATGGCGAAATCCAGCTCAAGAACAAGAAAGTGCGCCTTATCCAGCTCAGCGTGGAAGAAGATGCTTGCCGTGAGGTGTCTGATATCGGTCACACCCGTATCTACCGCACCGACCGTCTGGGTATGCCCTTGATTGAAACCGTTACCTACCCCGAAATGATTAATCCCGACGAGGTGGAAGAGGCTGGTAACTACATCCGCTTCCTCAACCGCAGTACCGGCCGTGTTCGTACTGGCATAGGTGCAGGTCGTCAGGATGTGAATGTCAGCTGCAAAGGCGGCACTCGTATCGAGGTGAAGGGTGTTGCCCACACCAAATGGATACCCGAAGTCACTCACGTGGAGTGCTTCCGCCAATGGGCCCTGCTCGCTATCCGCGATCAGCTGAAAGCCCGTATCAAAAAAGAAGACTGGAAGATGGCTTTCACCGAACTCAATCCCAAAGACTTCCATTTCTATTTCGACCCCATCACCGATGCTATCAAACGTGGCGAAAAGGTGTATGCAGTCAATCTGCCTCAGTTTGCAGGTCTGCTGTCTCATTTCACCCAACCCGGTCATCCCTTCTACTGCGAATTTGCCGACAGACTGAAAGTTATCGCCTGTATCGAGCGTCCTAACATGGCTTCCTCAGAAGACCTTGAGGATGTGGTAAGTCGCAGTGTTTTCGAAAGAGCTGCCAAATTGATGAATGCGGGCAATAACGATGCACAAATCATCTTCTGGGCTCCCGAAGACGATGTAAAAACCGCTTTGGAGGTGATTGAAGAGCGCGCCCTGATGACCTTCGACGGTGTTCCTTTCGAAACCCGTAAGGCGCTGCCCGATGGCACCACCATCTTCGAGCGTGTGCTCCCTGGCGCCGACCGTATGTATCCCGATACCGACTCAGCTCCTATTCCATTGCATGCCGACTATATCGAAGAATTGCGTAAAAATGTACCCGATGCAGTGGCCGACCGCTACGCCGAAATGGTTAAGTGGAATGTTCCTGCCGACTGCTTCAACTATATCTTCACTTACAATTACTTCCCGCTTATCAAACGCATTGTTACCGAACTCGACTATTGTCCCAAGTTTATCGGCACCTTCTTCGGCCAACGTCTCAAACACCTTCATGGACAATATAGACAAATACCTTTCTGCACATGTAGAATCTACGACCTGTTCGCTTTCTTGAAACAAGAAGGTTTGGATAAAGCCATTGCTGCAGACATGCTGAAAATGTTGTTTGAGCAGCCGAAAGCCTCTTTCCAAGAGCTTTTGAACCTCATCGGATACAAGAAAATGTCCAAAGAAGAAATTTTGGCCTGCTTAAAGAATAACGCCAACGCATTCAAGCCCCTGCGCGCCCGCACTTCTGCAGAAGACAAGAAAAACAGCCTCCTCGGTAGTGTGCGCTCAATGGCCATAGGCAATATGCCGCTGAAAGAGTTAGCCGGCGAAAGTGTCAACTTATAACTTTTAATTTTTAATTCTTAACTGATATGAACGACGATAAAACCATATTTCAAGGATATAAAGGACGTGCCTTAGAGACACTCAAAAAATACGACGTTCACGTGTGGGACAAAGCTGAAGTGGAAACCACCCGCGGGCATTTCTCCGGTAAAATTCTGCCCCGTGCCGAAAATACCGACGACATCCATATCGTGATGAAGGTCAGCACCGGTTACAATATCGGTATCGACATCGACACCATCACCGACATGAAAGGCGAACGTGATCCACAGCCTGTGTTCAAGATTCCCGAAAAGGAATTCCCCTACACCCCCGGTCTGCCTCATGTAAAACTGCTGGGTACCGGCGGCACCATCGCTTCACGTCTCGACTACCGCACCGGTGCGGTAATCCCCGCTTTCTCACCCGGAGAACTCTATGGTGCAGTGCCCGAACTGGCCGACATCTGCAACCTCGAAACCGAGAAGGTTTTCGCAGTCTTCTCCGAAAACATGTCTCCCGTAGAATATATGGCATTGGCCAATAAGATTGGTAAAGAGATTGAAGCTGGCATCGAAGGTATTGTAATTGGTCACGGTACCGACACCCTGGCTCACACCGCCGCTGCTTTGACCTATATGTGTCAGAATATGCCAATGCCCGTGGTACTGGTAGGCTCTCAGCGTAGCTCCGACCGTCCCAGCTCCGATGCAGCCCTCAACCTCATGCATGCTATGACCGCTGCCGGTCACGGTGATATCGCCGAGGTAATGGTTTGCATGTTCGGACCCACCTCCGACGACTACGGCTTCCTGCATCGTGGTACCCGTGTACGTAAGATGCACAGCTCTTACCGCTCCACCTTCCGTACCATTGGCGATACCCCACTGGCTACAGTAAATCGCCGCGACGGCGTACAGCCCATCAAGGAAGTGTACAACCATCGCCGCAAAGGACAGCGTCAGATTGAGGTCATCACCAACTATGAGGACTACAAGCGCAGCATCGCCAAAAACGACCCTAACGTCACCCGCATCGTGCCTACTTTCGACGACCGTGTGGCTATCCTTTACTACTACCCCGGCATGAAACCCGATGTGCTCGATGCCCTCATCGACAACGGCTACAAGGGTATTGTGTGGGATGGTACTGGTCTCGGTCACGTCAACAAGGGCATGTTCGATGCCATCCAGCGTGCTACCGACGCCGGCATCCATCAGTACATGAGCGTACAAACCATCTGGGGCTACACCCACATGTTTGTATATGACACTGGCCGTGATATGATGGCCCGTGGCATTATCCCCGCCGACAATATGCTGGCCGAAAGCTCCTACATCAAGCTCGGCTGGGCTTTGGGGCTTACCAAAGACAGTGGTCAGAAGCGCGAGGATGTGCGCAAGCTCATGCTCACCCCCATCAACGACGAAATCACCAAACGCGAACCCTACGACGGCTACCTCGTCTATCAAGGCGGCGTTCCCGAAGTGGAAGAGTTTGTCAAGAAAGTGAGGAAATAAAAAAGAAGGCGGCCAAACGGTCGCCTTTTTTCTTACCTCTTGTCTTCTATTGTGGCGGTAGGATAATCGCTTTTGTTAAAAGTCACCTGCTTTTCGCTGACCCCGAAAGAGATTCCTCGCATCGTCATCGTGATGCCCGACATCTTGGTGCTCAGTTTCACAGGGTAATAGTTCCCTTTGGCCACCGCCAGCTCTATTTTCTTGGGATCGTCCTTATCTTTGTTGGTTTTCATCTTGGTACAGGTGAAATACCAAACCTTATCGGTCTCCTTGCTCAGGGTTACATCATAACCGTCGGTAATGCCAATAAACAATTCGGTATCACCTCCACTGTCAGACGAACTCCCCCCTTCCATCTTTTTTATCTCTACCTTATTGGTTTTGGTGTTATAGGTCCACTCGGTTTTACCATCGGTCCAGGTTATCACTTTGACTCCCGCAAGCGTGGCTTCCATACGCATCTTATCTCCCAATATCCACGATTTGGTGGTCATAGTGCCCACAATAGGAACTTTCACATCTACCGTCATCACAATGCCCTCCTTCTCGTGTTTTTCCAATACCGACTCCATTTTTGCTATAATAGCCTTGGGCGACTGGCCAAAGGCCCCTATCGTCAATACCAAAGCAGCCAGTAATGCAAATATTCTTTTCATCTTCTGATATTTTATTCGTTATTCCATAAATACAGCTGCAAAAATACAAAAATCATTTCCAATAGGCATTGTTTTTATGGTTTTTTTCCAAATTTGCGCTATAATGAATTTTTTCTTACCTTTGCCACGTATATTATTCATTTAAAACCTGAAAATATGAAATCCATCAAGATATTAATCAAACGACTGCTGCTCTATGCCGCTTTGTGGTTGGGACCCGTGGTGCTGGCGGCAGTGGTCTTGGTCGTATCGGGAGTGTACGACAAAGATTCCTTTTGGGATTCCGGCCTGGTACCCTGGTTGTTGCTGCTCGGCAACACTTTGGTAGCAGTCGTGTTTCTTGCCAAAAATTATGTGGTAAAGGATCTCGGACGTATCGAACATCACGACTTCCTTCCGATGATTGGGATGGCCTTACTGATTTTCCTGGGCTGGGTGTTTCCCGAAACTTTCTTGCAAAACCTTTTAGATATTCCGATGGAACTTAGCGACGAGGAATTTGACCAGTTGGCGGGCGGCATCGCGGGAACCATAGACACCGCCTTCATTGGCCCAATAGTGGAAGAGATTATCTTCCGGGGACTTATTCTCGGCACCCTGTTCACCCTTATCCGCCGCCCCTGGATAGCCATCCTGATTTCCGCACTTGTATTTGGAGCTATCCACATGACCTCCTCGCAGCTCCTTTTCGGTGGTTTGTATGGTCTGCTTTTGGGCTGGCTGTTTTGGCGAACAGGCAGTATCTGGCCAGGAGTCATCATTCATGTGGCCAACAATTCCACCGCCATACTGCTGCCCGACGCTTGGTGGGATGCGGTCGATAACCTCACCCCCGCATGGCAGGTGCCGGTCACTATTCTTTGCTTAGGCTTGTTGTTCATCGGACTGAGATGGTATTACGTCAAATATCCCCCTCTATCCTACGAAAACAACGAATAAGTATTTTTCCCTCTTAAGCTGTTGATAAAAAATTTTACTCACCCTTTGAGGTATTCAAAATTATTGTGTAAGTTTGCACATTAAATTCATTCAAGTATAACTTAAAAACAATACGAATTATGAAAAAAAGTACAAAAATCCTGCTCGTTATTTCGGGTATCCTTCTCATCGCTTTGGGCGTAGTCTGCATTGCTAATCCTGGTGGAACCCTCTTTGCAGCAGCATGGCTTCTCGGTCTCCTTACCTTGGTTTCCGGTATCTCAACGCTCGTGTTCACCTTCAGAACCCAGCGCTTCATGCCCAACAGCGGCACCCGCATGCTGTCAGGTCTGTTTCAGATTTTCATTGGTATTTTCTTCCTGTGTAATCTCATCCCCACTATGGAAGCACTGCCGTTTGTGTTTGCTTTCTGGGTCATGATGGATGGTATTATCCTCGCCGTTCAGAGCTTCGATTTCAAGAAATTTGGCTTCAGCGCATGGTGGGCTATCCTGTTGCTCGGTATCGCTGGTGCCGTTCTCGGTTTCTTAGGCTTACGCGAACCCGTTATCTCTGGCACCGTTCTCAGCACCCTCATTGGCATCGGTATTATTGTCAATGGTATTGCATACCTCATGCTCTTCGCAGGTGTCAAAAAGTTTGAAAACACCCTCGATATTAAGTAACCTTTCGTAACATCTACTTTATACACAAACCGCCGCAAAAGTTCAAACTCTTACGGCGGTTTTTTTTCTATCTTTTTATATTCCATGAAATGCAGTTCAACGCACCGCCTTTTCTAACGGCTTCCAACGCCGGTATGCCAACCACTTCGCAACACGGCATTACTTTGCCTATCTGCTCCATGGCCTGTTCGTCCTCTTCTGTTCCCAATTGTGGCACCAAAATCAGCTTGCCCACTTGCAGAAAATTGATGTAACACCAACTGCGTTTGCGATGTCTTTTCACTTTGTATTTCAGCGTAAACACTTCAAACAGGTTGTCTAAAATCTTTCGGTATTGGTTATAATAATATGTTGAGAAGTCATCGTAATTGGTCAGCAGAATTTTCCCTCCTTCTGCAAAATGAACGATACCGTCGCTGTGTCCATAGGGATCTTCTATTGTCCTTTTCCATGGCAAAAACAGAAACTCGCACCGGAAAGCATCGCGCAGCATCTTTTCTACCTCATCGCGAGATTTGTCCCGGTTTTCCTCAAATACCTTCTCCGTCATCACAATGGTATCACCGCATTTCACCACGTTGCCTCCGTCCAAAACGAGGTCGATCCTGATGCTATTGGGTAGCAGCTGCTGCAAATGGTTCGCTTCTGCTTGGAACACATCATCGGGATTAGTTTGAACGCTTTGGCCGTAGGTATCTTTCAGGTAATCAGGCGTATATTTGTAGAACACAAAACGCTCTTCTTCAATCTGGATGGGCATGAAATCGCGACACCAGATGTCTTTGGTTTCCGACAGGTAGGCATACGGAACCCCATGTTTTTTCAACGCCTCCGTGATGTGTGCGTTCAAAATAGGGCATTTCTTGGGCAACAAGCTGGAGAAGTATACTGTGTTGGTGAGGTTGTCGGTAATCATTTGTTCTCGTTTTGATTGAACCTATTATACTTTGGCTGTTCCTTTTTTATGATATCGTCAATTCCTTTTCCGCTTTTAATGTACTTAATCTTAGTGGTTCTCCACTCGTTAATACTGCCGTCACGAAAACAAAGATCATATTTTAATGAATTCTCTTTAGGTTGGAGTTCTTTACCGAGAAACCGTTTAGAAGGTTTCGGTTCTATGTTTTTTCTTTTTTCCTGTTGGCTTAAATTCAACTTTTCGAGTTTTGGCATACATCTACCTTTGCATGCATTTAGTAACTCATCCTTGCAATTTAACGGTCCAGCAATAAGAGTACCATCATTTACCTTAGTAACAGATCTAATTAAAATTCCACCATATCTTGCAGTATTCGTTGTTGTCTTTGTTGTTTTAGCTGAATAAATGTCTTCTTTTGAATTAAAGTGACTCTCAAAACAAATATCTATACCGCTAAGATGATAGAAAATATCACCTGCTGAATAACCATCTCTTGCATAAGTCACACTATTCCATTCTTCTTCACATTTACCATCTTTTCGCCCTTTTTCGTAGTAATAGAATTCAATTTCAGCAAAATAGTATTCGATTCCATTGCAGTTAATACAATATTCTTGAAATAACTTTTTGGCTATATCGCCAAAGTTTTTCTTCACATCACAAGAATCCTTCAATGGATTTTTCAAAAAATCAAATTCTTTTCCCATAATAAAAACATTAAATATTAAACATTTACGCTGCAAAGATATACCGAAAATTCTGCACCACCAAATTTTTTCGGTTAATTCTTGTTAAGATTTCCGAAAAAAGTTATTTGTTGTAATTATAATTCTCACCAGTCACCAGTCACCGGTCTCCCACAAAGCTCTTTAGGAAACTACGGAAGTGTGATTATAACATCATCCTACTAATCACGGAGGCAACGTACCGCATAACCTTTTTCTTTGGATATATCATTCCGATTCACTTCTGAGCTATTGTAATAAAGAATACGGTAATATGCATAAATGCTATTACTCGAAGTTGAACTCCAATAATGGGCAGTACCATTCCAGCCCCAATTAGAATTCATAACCTGACCTGTTGGAACAATTGAAAAACCGGTAGCATTATTATTGTTAGGCATACATCCTACTGCACAAGTAGTCGGTGTGCTGCTATTCCACCATGTTTTGGATGCCAATGCCTTGGCTATATTACTATTGTTGCCGCCACACACATACTGGCTTTGGCTACTCACATAGTTCGTCAACTGTGTCCATTCTGCATCACTGGGCACATGCCAACCTGTAGGACATACACCTTGTACTCCGCTAGGATTAGCAGAACTGGAATTTGAACCATGCATTATCGCTGGCCAGTTATACAAGTATCCTCGTTGCGAAAGAACCACATGAGATAACGAATAATCATAATAGTAAGGGGAAGTTGTACTGAGAGTACTATCACCGTATATAGAGCCCATAGGTATGCTCACACCGTCAGCATAGTGTGTAGTACGCAAATTCTCTCGCATCCAGCACTGATTGCCTATTAGGATTGTGTTATAGGTATTGCTATCGTAATCCATCACTGTGGTTGCGCCAGGGCATGAGTTATAGGTTGTGAATGTTTCCTCATTACCATACGCAGTACCCGCACTGTTCGTTGCGTATGCACGCGCGTAGTAGGTAGTATTCTCCACCAAGTTGGTAAGGTTACTCGTAAAGGCACCTGTGCCTGTGCCATCGACCGTAAAATCATCAGATAAAGTTGGATTTGGATTCACACCATAGCACACTCCACGTGCAGTCACCATTGCCCCTCCATCAGATAACACATTACCACCTGTTGTGGCCGCATTGGCTGTGACATTACTTGCCATTTCCGTGGTTACAGTTGGGAGTTCAACTACAACTGGAACATCAAAATAAAACACAATCTCTTCACTTGCACTCTGTTGCTGTGTGACAGGTGTACTGGAAATCACCTCATCGTTTTGTGTGCTATATGCCGTATAACGCATTTCATCACCCAACACAAAGATATTTGATTTCGCACCGTCTAGCTTTACCTTCGTCACATTAGTCTCACCACCAACAAGTGAAATACTGTTTGTGGCTGCCCAACCAGTATTCACCATCTTCACATTCCAAATTCCACTATTAGTCTGAACTGATAAAATATAAGTTTGTGGAGTTGTCAATGAGATTTCAAAGAAATTATTTCCTTGCGACAAATCACCTTGATATTCAGCATATTCCTTACCCGAAACATCCATAATCATCATCTTTACAGCTTCTCCTTGTCCTGAGTATAGATTCAATCTTGTTCTGCCCTCAAAAGGATTTGGCATAACCTGCGTCCCATTTTCTTGTTCAAAGCCATTAATATCAGTGGATATCATCAGCATATAAAAAGTATCGGGATAAAAAATGGTTGTTGACCACTCGCGGGTAAGGTTTTGAATGACGACATTATCCAAACGAACATGGTCACCATTCTGATCTTGTCCAGTAAATGTAAGTGTAATATAGGTTTGTGCAAAGAGCATCATTCCCGTTAACATGAAGGAAAGCAGTAAAAACAAATGTTTTCTCATAAGTTCTCTTTTAATCCATAATTTAAGACACTGCAAAAATAAGAAATTAATTAAAAGGTTCACTGTACCACCAAATTTTTTCGGTTAATACCTGTCCCGTATGTTGCGATGTCATGGTAACCATCATAATACCACTATCCTTCCTTTGTAGAGAGAGGGTCTGCCGCCACTAACAATCCACAGCGTATAAGTATAGGTACCACTGATAACTCTACCCTTAACTTTTCCATCCCACAACACCAGGCGGCCATCCATTTCAGGGGGCAAGTTGGCAAATGGAGTGGGCGGAACAAACTCACCGACAGTATTCTTCTTTCCCTCGTAATAGAATACCTCCTCACCATTACGCGAATACACCATAAACTTCACCTCAGAGATAAATCTAAGCACAAACTGGTCGAGGTAAAAATAGTCATTCTGCGCTGGACCTTCGTTCTGACTTTGTGTGGGTGTGATGCAATTGGGCAGGAACAAATTCGGCATACAAGGTTCTATCCTGTAGGAGGCCGTCGCCCCACATGCTGTCGTGCGATCTACGATGCTTACCGAATAGCTCCCATCGCTCAGTGCCAACAGTTCCTTGGAGGTACTCATCACCGAGTCCATATAAATCCAAGTGTACTCCACCTCATTCAGCTGTACATTGCTCACACTCGCCACCAGTGTTGCCTGCGCACTGTCACAAAAGTCGCCCAACGGCTGTATGGTCACGGCTGGTGTCAGCACATCAAAACGCACCTTCACAATACTGTCGCAACCGTTCCAGGCTTTAATATTATACTGAGGTAATGCATTTGTGTAATTCACCTCACGATAGCCCACAGCATTCAGATTCCAACAAGTGGTCACATTGTCGTGGCCAAAAATCTCCGGCTTGTAGTAATAGGGCAGATTACTCTCGCAGGTGCTCACCGTATCTGCCGCATATTGCTTTTCAACATATTCTGGCAGTAAAGTAATGGTGGTGTCGATGGTGACTGATTTGCACTCTCTTTCATAATCTTCAATATATAGCGACACCGTATAAGTTCCCGGCTGCTCATAGATGTGTTCGGGTTCAAAACCACGGACCAGAGGACTACCGTCACCAAAATCCCATGTACATTGATCGGGATGCATCTCCAAATTTTGCCAGATGGTGTCCACTCCACCGTTGCCATTCGGTTGAATAACACCTATACTGCTGGTATTGTGCACTACCACTCCATAGTCGCAGCTTTTTTCATTGGTCAAAGCTTTGGGCTCTATAGAAAAAGATGGTTTCAAATCATAATATTTGACCGTGGCCTCGTATGTAAAGGGAATACCCGTATAAGACTGAACCACACAACGGTAGTAGGGCTTAGCAGGATTCGGACGCAGTATAGGATTATATTTGGTACTTCCCTGAAGCACAACGGGGCTACTTGAGTCATCCGGATCAAACCAATCGGATGTGGTGGTGGAAGCCGAATCCGTCCCATTATACCAAGCATAAGTATCCTCGTCAAAGCCCCAAGGAACACTCAATTTCAACGAATCCCCGCCACAATATCTCGCTCTTAACTGCGCAGGAACCATCTTGGCCGTAAAATAACAATAAGACCAATGGAAATAACCATAACAACCCCATACCTCAAGACGAAAATCTACAGCTTGGCCAGCACGTGCCTGATCAGACAAGTCGAAAGCCACAATAGTATAGGGATACGTGAATATACTATCCACATTATATTGGCAAGGGCATCCTGAATCAACAGGACAACTTTGCGTGGGTCGCAACACCGGCGTATTGTCGGGATCCTCATCTCCCGCTTCACCCGGTGTTCTAAACCAAAAACGGGAATAAGGATGAGTAGCATCATAATTTCCCAAAGACAAATAATTATCAGTTCCATGTTGCAACACGGCCAACTCAAAACCTGGATCACCCGCATAGAAGTGTCTGGCATCTTCTGTCACAAAAGCAAAATTCACCAACAGCACTGGGTTATTGGTATCGGGTACAAAAGAATACAAAATCTGCTGCCTGCGTTTCCCCGAAATCAAATTCTCATTTCCTATTCCAGGTGCCCCTAATTGAATTACAGTATCCACGAAAGTTCCCGGGTACAGGTCCGAATCCCACGCTTCTGCCAAAACTGGTCTATTAAAAGCCTCCCCATCACAACTGCGAAAGCAAGTATCGTTATTAAGGGATTGAGGATTTTGCGGATCATACACCCTGAATTGATGACTTGGATAAGCGCCTGTATCTATACCTGTGTGTGATTGAGAAAATACAGTACAAATTGGTTTTACCCATGAGTCGTCCCAATTGACAGACGAGCTACCCGTCTGGGGAGTCAAATACATAAAACTGGAGGGCGAGCCTATATGGACACCATTAACCACCTGCTGTCCCATAGCTAAGCTCGTGACACACAAACTCATCAGTATTACTACTATTCTTTTCATAATTTGTACTTATCTCCAATCCTGCCGAGAAATCCCTTCTTTTTCAGACGACAAAAATAATAAATTATTGCATCACTCCTGCTCTTTTAGCAAAATTTTCCCCTTAAAAAACACAAAGCGGGCAGGTCTTTTCGACCCACCCGCTTCATAAAATATAAGAATATATATAAGATTAGGCGTTAGCGGCTTCCAAATCTTTGTATTCTTTTACAATGTTCTTTACATCAGCAGGAGCCAAACGACCATACACCTTGTCGCCAACCATGGCAACAGGGGCCAGACCGCAAGCACCTACACAACGCAGGCAAGTGAGAGAGAACAAACCGTCGGGAGTGGTTTGACCCACTTCGAGGTTCAGCTCTTTCTTGAAAGCGTCGAGGATCTTCTCTGCACCACGAACGTAGCAGGCAGTTCCCAAGCATACGGAAATAGGATATTTTCCTTTCGGGGTCATGGTGAAGAATGCGTAGAAGGAAACTACACCGTAAACCTTGGCTGTGGGGATGTGCAGACATTCGGCAACCAGTTCTTGAGCTTCAGCGGGCAGATAGCCTAAGAAGTCTTGAGTTGCATGCAAAACATTGATCAATTCGCCGGGATTGTTATTGAAGCGGTTGCAAATCTCAATAATTTTCTCCCGAACTTCTTTTTTCATTTTAATGATTATCTTATCCATTGTTCTGATTTTTTCTTGATTACTAATTACTTTTTATCTACATCCACTTCCACTGTGGTCTGTCTGTCGAAGTAATGCGTGTGAAGCAGTTCGTGAGACTTGTGACCGCAAGGTTCGCCAAGATATTCTTTGTAAATAGCCTGGATTGATGGGTTCTCGTGAGATTTACGGATAGGCATTTCTCTATCGGCACGGTAGATAGCTTCCCAACGAGCCTTGATAATATCGCTATTACCATGGTGCTGAGGCTGACCGGCACCGTCGATACAACCACCGGGGCATGCCATGATTTCGATAGCGTGGAACTGGCTCTTGCCGGCTTTGATGTCTTCCAACAACTTACGGGCGTTACCCAGACCGTGAGCGATACCGATGTTCAGCTTCAGACCGTCAACATCAACGGTAGCGGAACGTACGCCTTCCAAACCACGGAGTTCTTCGAAGTCGATCTTCGGAAGAGGTTTCTTGGTGATTACTTCGTAAGCGGTACGAACAGCGGCTTCGATTACACCACCAGTGGTACCGAAGATAACGGCAGCACCAGTTGATTCACCGAGAGGACTGTCGAATTTCTCATCGGGAAGAGCGGTGAAGTCGATGTTGGCCATCTTAATCAAACGAGCCAGCTCGCGGGTGGAGATAGAGTAATCCACATCGGGATTGCCGTTCACCTTCAGCTCATCACGGCTGCATTCGTATTTCTTAGCCAAGCAGGGCATCACAGACACGCTGATCATATCCTCACGCTTGCAACCAATCTTCTCTGCGAAGTATGATTTGGCGATAGCACCAAACATCTGCTGAGGTGATTTAGCAGTTGAAGGAAGATCTCTCATTTCGGGGAACTGGTGTTCGAAGAAGTTAACCCATGCAGGGCAGCATGAAGTCAGGATAGGAAGCGGAACAGTCTTGTCGCCAGCCAAGAATTTGGTCAGACGAGCAATCAGCTCGGTACCTTCTTCCATAATGGTCAAGTCAGCGCTCCAGTCAGTATCGAATACATAGTCGAAACCGAGAGCCTTCAGAGCGGCGGTCAGCTTGCCAGTAACGATAGTACCGGGTTCCATACCGAATTCTTCACCGAGGGCTACACGTACAGCGGGAGCCACCTGAACAACGGTCTTCTTAGTAGGATCAGCGATAGCGCGGATGATTTTGGAGGTATGGTCAACCTCAGTCAAAGCGCCAACGGGGCATACTGCCACGCACTGACCGCAGAAGGTACAGGGTGAATGATCCAAGTGCTGGTTGAAAGCGGTGGAAACCACTGCCGGGAAACCACGTTCGATAGCTGACAGGGCTCCCACAGTCTGCATTTCGTTACACATCGTTTCGCAACGACGGCACATAACGCATTTGTTCATATCGCGGATGATAGAGGGAGAAACCTCCACTTGATAGCTTGACATTTCATGATTGCCGCCGATATAGGGATTTTCGCGAACACCAAAGCGGATAGCGAGGTCTTGCAATTCGCATCTTCCGCTCTTGGCGCACTGCAAACAATCTGCCGGGTGGTCACTGAGGATCAGCTCCAACACGGTTTTACGGGCGTTAATTACACGGATGGAGTTGGTTTTCACCACCATGCCTTCCATACATTCGGTAACGCAGGCGGGAGCGAGGTTTCTACGTTTCTCAACCTCAACCACACAAATACGGCATCCGCCAGGTCTGTTGTGAACTTTCAGACCTTCCAGCTCAAAATGACACAGAGTAGGAATATCAATACCCAGTTTTTGAGCGGCTTTCAGAATAGTTGTACCTTTCGGCACTTCAACTTCTCTATTATCTATTGTTAATTTTACTGTATCCATTGATTATGTGCTTTATTATATTATACTAATTGCGTTAAACTTACATTTTTCATAGCAAGTGCCGCATTTGATACAAGCCTTCTGGTCGATTTCGTGCGGATTCTTCACTGTGCCGGAGATGGCGTTCACCGGGCAATTTCTTGCGCAAGCGGTACATCCCTTACACTTGTCAGGATCGATAACATACTGTTTCAGAGCCTTGCATTGACCGGCGGGACATTTCTTGTCCACAACGTGGGCAACATACTCATCCCAGAAGTTGTCGATGGTTGACAATACGGGGTTGGGTGAAGTCTGGCCTAAGCCGCAGAGAGCTGTGTCTTTGATAACGTGGGCGAGGTTGCGCAGTTCGTCCAGGTCTTCCATGGTACCGTTGCCCTTGGTAATCTTGTCGAGAATTTCGTTCATTCTCTTGTTACCGATACGGCAGGGTGAGCACTTACCGCAAGATTCTTCAACGGTGAAGTCCAAATAGAACTTAGCCACTGAAACCATACAGGAAGTCTCGTCCATTACAATCATACCACCAGAACCCATCATTGAGCCTGCTGCCACGAGGTTTTCATAATCAATAGGAGTATCGAGGAACTTCTCGGTCAAGCAACCGCCGGAAGGACCACCGGTTTGAACGGCTTTGAATTTCTTGCCGCCCTTGATACCGCCACCGATTTCAAAAATGATTTCACGAAGGGTGATACCCATAGGCACCTCAATCAGACCCACATTGTTGATCTGGCCGGCCAGTGCGAACACCTTCGTACCTTTTGATTTCTCAGTTCCGATAGAGCTGAACCATTCCCAACCCTTGTTGATGATAACGGGGATGTTGGCGAAGGTTTCAACATTGTTTACGTTAGAAGGTTTCTTCAAGTAACCCTGAACAGCAGGGAATGGCGGTTTGAAAGTAGGTTCACCACGCTGACCTTCCATAGAGTGGATCAGAGCGGTTTCCTCACCGCAAACGAATGCACCTGCACCATATCTCAACTCGATGTCGAAATCGAAGCCTGAACCGAGGATGTCGGGACCGAGCAAACCGATTTCACGAGCCTGGGCGATAGCCACCTGCAAACGGTGGATAGCCAGCGGGTATTCAGCACGGATGTAAATCAAACCCTTGGTAGCACCGATACAGAAACCACCGATAGCCATAGCTTCGATCACTGTGTGCGGGTCACCTTCCAGGATGGAACGGTCCATAAATGCACCCGGGTCACCTTCGTCAGCGTTGCAGATCATGTATTTCTGATCAGCATTGTTCTGACGACAGAGGCTCCATTTCATACCAGTGGGGAAGCCGGCGCCACCACGACCACGAAGACCTGATTTCTTGATATCTTCGATAGTGCCTTCAGGATCGTTTCTTTCCAAAACGCTAGCCAAAGCTTTGTAACCGTCACGAGCGATGTACTCATCAATGTTTTCAGGATTGATGAAACCGCAGTTACGCAAAGCAATACGCATCTGTTTCTTGTAGAAACCCATGTGCTTGGAGTCTTCCTTGTGCTGCTGGGTTTTGGGGTCAACATAGAGCAAACGCTCCACTTTTCTACCCTTGATAATGTGTTCGTTGATGATTTCCTCTACGTTTTCGGGTTTCACCTGAACATAGAAAGTGTTGTCGGGCAAAATCTTAACGATAGGGCCTTTTTCGCAGAAACCGAAGCAACCGGTACCAATTACTTGAACATCGTTTGCCAGGTTCTTTTCTGCTAAAATACTTTCAAAATTAGTTTTGATTTTGGCACTTTCAGACGCATGACATCCTGTACCGCCACAAATCAATATGTGATACTTGTAATTTGACATTGAAAAACCTCCTTATTGTTTATTTATCTATTTTTTCGTAATTAACAGGAATGATACCTTCCAACAGCTCGTTGTTGATGAGGTATTTATCTACCAAGTCAACGGCTTTGGCCTGATTGACATAGCCGAATACGATTGGGTCTGCACCGGGTTTCTTCACTTCCACGGTAGGTTCGGCATAGCAATAGCCCATACATCCTGTTTGGGTAATCACAGCCTGAATGTTTTTCTTGTTGCATTCGTCGATGAGAGTTTCCATCACTTGTTTTGCTCCGGAAGCGATACCGCAGGTAGCCATAGCCACCTTAATCTGGATCATGTTCTCCACATTGTCGCCACTTTCGCGCAACTGCATGTTGGACTGGAGTTGTTCTCTCTTCTTTTTTAAATCCGCTAACGACTTAATTTTATCCATGTTAATTGGTTTGGTGTTAATAGGGGACTCCTTATTTGCCTATGTTTTTTAAGGAGACACGGAGCCCGTTAATGCCCCCTTAAATCAAGGTGCAAAGGTACGAAAATTTTTCCGAATAATACAAATAATAATATGGGATTTTCTCGGCCTATGGAAATTACTCTAAATCAAGATGTTTGATGCTGTGCTTCTCGATTTTTTTCTCGCCCCAAACCTTGCGCATCAACTTCAGCGCTTCGGGAGTTGTCAACTTGTCGGTTTGTTCTAGAATGCGCTGAACGAAAATACATTGGCGCACATCGGCCTCGTTGTTGACAATAGCCTCCGAGAAGGCCTTGCAGGTCTGGTAGCCGCAAATACGACAATCCACCTGGGGCAGGTCTTCGTTGATTTCAAACGAGCGTTTCATCTTCCTCATCGCTATTGCAATGTTGTCGTCGAGCTTGTCCATCGAGCGCGGCATCACCTTTCCCACATGCAAATGTTCGCGCAAATAGGGCAAATAATTCAGCAAACGGTTCTCTTCCGGAGTCACCGTTTTGGGCTTCCCTTGGGCGCGTTTTAGCTGACGGTCCTCAATCAGGAAACGGTTGCCGGCACAAAGGATGCCACCCGCACAACTCTCGTCGCAGGCACGCAGCTCCAGATAGTCGATATTGTCGATGTCCTCATCCTCCAGTTTTTCGAGGAATTCGGATACATTGTGAATCTCATCGATGGCCAGATTCCTACCAACATCAATGTCTTTTATCTCACCTCCGGTAAGGGTAAAATAGAGGCTGTTTTGGGAAATGGGATGGAAGTCAAATTCATCCTCACGCAACTTATAGACGCCCTCCTTAATCACACGGAACACCTTGTTGTAAAGGTAGTTCATATTGATGACACCCTCCACGGGGGCATTCGATTCGCCTACAGGACTCTTTACGGCAGCGATGGAGGCAGCACAGGGGGTGACGTAGAAAATACCGATATCCTCCGCAGGGATTCCCTGGTCGGTCAGTCGCTTACGGATATACAGCGTGGTTAAATCCAAGGGGGTACGCATCGGCAGGATATTGGGCACCAGCGAGGGGTATTTCACCTGAATGAGGCGCACCACAGCCGGACAGAAAGAGGAGATGATGGGCTTCTCGCGCTCACCGTTGAGAATCTGCTCCTTGATAACCTCCTTCATCAAGTCCACACTCTTCTCCACCTCATACACATACTTGAAACCCAAGTGATAAATGGCCGAGAGCACCGCTCCCTGGCTAATTTTCTCGGGGAACTGCGCGCTGAAAATGGAAGGAATCAACACCACAGGGCACTTGTAGTTGTAGATGGTCTGAAAGTCGTCCTGCTCAATGTAGATGGCGTTCACGGGACAGGCCAGGTAGCAACGCCCGCAATCCACACAGCGATTGGTGTCGAGCACCGGCGAACCGCCCTCGATATGAATAGCCCCTGTGGGACAAACACTTGTACAATGAGAACAACCTATACAGAGATCGTACTTGAAATTAAGCGCGTGGTGAAAAGATTCCATAGTCCTGCAGTTTTATTTGTTGAAATAGTTGGTGATTTCTACCGTGGTACCCTTGCCCACCACCGACTGAATCTTCAGCTCGTCGGTGTTCGATTTGATGTTGGGCAGACCCATACCGGCACCGAAGCCCATCTCGCGCACCTCGGGCGAAGCGGTCGAATAGCCCTTCTGCATAGCCTGGTCGATATCGGGAATACCCTTGCCCTCGTCTTCCAGCTTGATATACACCTTATCCTCGTCTAACTCCACAGATATCACACCTCTGTTGGCATGGGCCACAATATTCACCTCAGCCTCGTAAAGCGCCACCACCGTGCGCTTCACAATGTCGGGGCTAACCCCCAACTGTTTCATCATTTTCTTAACAATACTGGAGGTTGAACCGGCATTGGTAAAGTCACCTCCTTCAACTTTATATTCAAAATTCATCTTTCTTCTTTTTAGTAAACAGGCGGTAATTCTTTGCTGTACAATATACCTGCTGTGCGATACATGGAATAGGGTGTCTGAATCAGAATCATATCGTTGTCGCGGGCAATCTCCAGCATCTCCTCAGTAGCCTTCTTGTTGCGCACAAAAATCACGTTTTTGATGTCAGACATCTCGCAAGTTCTCATCGACTGGTTGTTGCACAAACCGGTCAATAGCAGCAGTTCCTCGTTGGTATCGATGGTCAGCACATCGCTCATCAGGTCGGAAGCGAAAATACTGCTGATTTCACGATCCTTGTATTGTTCTCCTTCAATTATTTGTCCATCAATCAGATGGACAATCTCACCTATTTTCATGACAGTTCTTTATTTTGATTAACGTTAGACTTTTTCATTTCAGTTTGCAAAGATAGTAATTTCTTTTTGTTGTATGGCAGGTGTGGATAAATTTTTTCTGAATGGTCAATATTGCTCACTTTTTTTTTGTTACTTTGTGTTTTTTTGAACAACAATGAAACGATTACTGATACTTCTGATTTCCCTTTGTACGGTGGTGAGTGTGGCGGCTCAAAACAGACCCTTTAACGACTACCTGACCCCCACTCCCAAAGAGCTTACACGACTGCGCGAGAAGAACAATCTGTCTGAAGAGCAGCTGAAACACTGCGAACGCCACCTGCTGTCGCTCTACCGCCACAACCTCATGAACGAGCACAGCTATCGACACCTGCCCTATCTGAAACTAGCGGTGGATCCCAAAATGAAACCCCAGGAGTACGGCCTGCGCATCACGATAGACAAGATTGAAATAGTGGGCGGAGACCTCGCTGCGGTATTCTACGGTACCCGCACCCTGTTGCAACTCATTGACTATGCTCTTACTGAAAACACCAGCCTACCCTGCCTCATCATCCGCGACCTGCCCGATTTTGAGCGGAGAGGCTACATGCTGGACATCAGCCGCAACAAAGTACCCAAAATGGAGACCCTCTACCAGATTGTGGATATGCTGGCCGACTGGAAGGTCAACGAGTTCCAACTCTATATCGAGCATACCTTCGCCTACCAGAACCACCGCGACGCTTGGGAGGGCTGCTCGCCGATGACGCCCGACGAGATTCGCGAACTCGACAACTACTGCCGCGAGCGCTTCATTGACCTGGTACCCAACCAGAACTCTTTCGGCCACATGGAAAACTGGCTGCGTCACGAACGCTACAAGGAGCTGGCCGAGTGTCCCACCGACTGCGCCACCAAATGGGGCAAGCGTAGCCTCACCAGCCTCGACCCCACCAATCCCAAATCGCTGCAACTGATGCAGGAGCTCTATGCCGAACTGCTGCCCAACTTCAGTAGCCAGTATTTCAACATCGGCTGCGATGAGACCGTGGAACTGGGTCTGGGCCGCTCAAAAGCCGCCTGCGACGCCCTTGGACTGGGTAACGTGTATCTCGATTATCTCTGCAAACTCAACGACGAGGTGAACTCGCTGGGACATACTACTATGTTCTGGGGCGATATCGTCATCAACCATCCCGAGCTGATACCCCGCCTGCCTAAGAACATGATTGCCCTCGTGTGGGGCTACGACCGCGACTACGACTTCAATAAGGTGCTGCCCGACTTCCAGAATGCCGGTCTCGAATTTTATGTCTGCCCCGGAACCTCCACCTGGCGCTCGCTCATCGGTCGCAACAGCATTGCCTTCGAGAACATTCGCAACGCAGCCTATTACGGCAAACAATATGGAGCCAAAGGACTGCTGAATACCAACTGGGGCGACTACGGCCACTGGCAGCCCCTGTCGGTGTGCCATGCGGGCATGCTCATCGGCTGCAGCTACGCCTGGAACCTCGACACCACCGCCCTTCAGAGGCTCGAATTCCAGCTGAACCACTATGTTTTCAGAGACAAGACCGGGCTGACCGCCCAAGCGATTCTGACTTTAGGCACTGCCTGCGATGTGACCAACATCCCCGAGGGGGTGGCCAATGCCTTCCACCTGATGCTCCATCGCTACAAATGGACCATGAAGGGCAACTATCAAACCCGCGAACTGAGAATCACCCCCCTGCGCAATGCGGAGAGGATTATCGACTCGGCCTTGGTGATACTGCATCACGCCAAGCCCCAGTGCCACGATGCCAAGATAGTGGTGGATGAGCTGGAGCAGGCCTCCAATTTGGCTAAGCACGGCATCCATCTGGGTATCGCCCGCCTCAGTGTCAAAAGCAACGACACCAAAGACATCCCCCTAGCCAAGCGGCAGGAACTGGCCCGCGAGCTAAAACCCCTTATCGAACGCCACAAAAAGCTGTGGATCGTGCGCAACCGCGAGGGCGGCCTTGAAGAGTCCGCTGGCAGGCTACAAGAGATTTACGACTACTATTTAGGGAAGTAACAGAACAAAAACAGAACTTACCAAAGCCATATACTATCCTCATATAGTCTCTGTCCTGTTCAGGATAGACCCACCTTAGAGTTGCCTAAAAGATGATCAAAAGGGAAGTAAAAGGGGAGTAAAACCTATAGAATCTATTATATTGTCATTACAACACTTACAAACGACCCAAAAAGGTGTGTTTTTTGCGTTTTCTATCAATGCAAAAATACAAAATTTTGAGGGATTTTCAACCAATTTCTCAAGAAAAAATTTGTTCATTTTTTTGCCGGTATCGGCAAAAAAAAGTATCGTTGTATCGTTTTTCAATATTTCTTTGCCGATAGAAATAAATGAGGACAATCCATGGGAAGTTAACAGTCTCCTCTAATCACGGACACAACGAACGGAATAACCTCTATAGTAGCTAAGATCCATATTCCATACTCTAGAACTGAGACGCGAGAAGTAGATACCTATTATTGGACGATAGCCAGAACTATCCTGTTCTCCCAATGTACAACTAAAAAATTTCGTATGGTAGCCAAAATACAAGTATTCTTCATAATAATTGACTACATGGTATTCGCCGGCGGGAAGAACCGAAAAACCCGTGGCATTGTTAGCACCCTGATTGTTGCCTACTGCACACAATTCCGTACTACTATACCATCCGTATGTAGATGCCAGTGCCTTGGCATAACTACTAGTATTATTAATATCACACCAATATTGACTTTGGCTAATCACATAGTTGATTAATTGTGACCACTCCGCCTTACTCGGCAAATGCCAACCCGTAGGACAAATGCCCTGTACACCGCTAGGATTAGAGTTGGAAGGAGAGTCTCCATGCATCACAGCAGTCCAATTGTAAAGGTAACCGTGAGTGTACACAACAGAAGAGTCGCTGTTGGGATAATGTCGGTATCCTACTGTGGAACTTGTACTACTGCTCAATGGAATGCTTGTTCCATCCGCGTAATGTGTAGTTCGCAAATTCTCCCTCATCCAGCATTGGTGGCCAATTCTTACCGTGTTATAAATGTTGCCATCGTAATCAGTCAAGGTGGGTGTTCCAAAACATGGAACACTATCGATTATCGTAGTAAATTCCACCTCATTGCCGTATGACGTTCCTAAATTACTCACTGTGTAAGCGCGTACATAGTAGGTTGTATTAGGAGTTAATCCTGTCATTTGGCTGCTAAAACTTCCCACACCACTACCCTCTGTAGTATGAGAACCGTCTAAAGTGGGATTGTGAGAGGTGTTCCAACATATTCCTCGTGCCATTATATTTTCTCCCCAATCATACGTTACATTACCACCACAGGTAGCTGAATACAATAAGATATTGGTAGCAGATTCTGTTACCACAATAATAGACGAACCTCCTGAAATTGCAGTGGTGAAACTCATCTGATCTCCATAGGCTGTGCCGTAATTGCTCATTGCAAAGGCCCGCACGTAATAGGTGGTGTTGGCTGTTAATCCCATTAGGGTACCCGAAAAGCTACCCGTTCCGTATCCCAGATAGAAGCAATCATCCGATACTGTGGGCATTTCAGTCGTGCTATAGCAGACTCCTCTGGAAATGACTGTTCCCGGACCGTCATAGGTTACTGTTCCTCCTACTTGGGCAGTACCAGATGTAATGTTACTTACCACAGTGGTAACCGTAGGTAATTGACCCTGTATTTCAGAGAAACGCAAAGTAATGGTCTGCGAAGCACTTTGTGGTTGCACAATATTGTGGCTCTCCACTAAGGAGTCGTTAATAATGGCATAGCCCACGTATTTCATCTGGTCACCTGAGGTAAAAGGGTTAGTGGTGACACCACGAGGATTGGATTTGGTGGGTTTTGACGAATAATCATTTGACAAAATAGAACCTGCATATTCAATTTTGTTGCCATCATCGCCACCTTTACATATCATTTTAATGGATGAGATTTGTCCATTCTGATGGGCAGTCATGATGTAGGTGCCGGCCGTAGAAAGAGTAATGCGGAATTGGTGGATACCAAGATGTAGAGATGAAAATTTTTGTGTCTCTACGATTTTGCCATTAACATCAGAAATTTGCAAGCCAACATCACCTTCCTTCGCTACCGTGAGGCTCACCTCAGTAGTGCCCGTAAAGGGGTTGGGGTTATTTTGCGACAAAACAAATCCGTTATTCTGAGTGTAATCATCAATTCCTGTACCATTCTGCATAATCAGTGTGGTATCGGGCCAGTAAATGGTCTCCTGCCACCCCTTAGTCAGATTGGTAATGCTCACGCTATTAAGTTGCACATTACGGTTGTTTCCATCTTTAGCGATGAAAGTCAGGGTGACGGTTTGAGCGAAAGTTACAATTACGCTCATAAAAGCAACAATAAAACATAGAGTTTTTTTCATAGGACTCATTGTTATTTTTCTTTGTATAACGCTATCGTCTTCTTGTACTTTTGGAGGACATTGTCGGCGTTGATATGGGCGATGATCCAGCCGTAGCGGCCATCGAGGAAGCCGGCTTTGAAGACATAGTCGCGTACAAAGCGCCAGAAGGCGTGCAGGTAGGCACCTGCCAGCGTCACCTTCTTGCCCCGCTCGTAGGCGCCTTCGGCCCAGAGGGTGGCAAATTTGTCGAACTGCCGTTGGTGCTCCTCTACGGTGTAATAGGAGTAATGGAGGATGTCGCCTTTCAGATGGACCACCTCAAAGTCGGCAGGGTATTTCAGCACCTCGTGCACCTTGAGGTTCTCCCATTCGGCATAGCGGCGGTCGAAAATACGGATTTTGGTCTCGGGATACCAGCCACCGTGATGAATCCAGGTGCCACAATAGTTCATCAGCCGGTTCATCGAGAACACCTTATGCTCCACATTCTGCTTCTTCACCTCCGCAATAGAGGCTATCAGTTCTTCCGACAGCGCCTCGTCGGCATCCATCGACAGAATCAGGTCGTGGGAAGCCAGCGTGTGGGCAAAGTTTTTCTGCGGAGCATAACCCTCCCAGGGATGGGAGATAAAACGCACCCCGAACTGTTCGCATATCTCGCGGGTGCGGTCTGTTGACAAAGAATCCACAACCACCACCTCGTCGGCGATGGTGTGGATTGATTGCAAACATCGAGCGATATTCCGCTCTTCATTAAAGGTAATAATAACAGCGGTTAACTGATTCATTACCACGTATTATTTTCTGTCAGGAAGCAGGAAAGGATAACCATATTCTGTGGGAGGACAGAAGGTTTCCTTGATAGAGCGGGTGCTGATCCAGCGGTAGAGGTTCAGCTCGCTACCGGCTTTGTCGTTGGTACCGGAAGCTCTGGCACCACCAAAGGGCTGGTTGCCCACCACTGCGCCTGTAGGTTTGTCGTTGATGTAGAAGTTACCGGCTGCATGACGCAGGATGTCCTCAGCCTCGAGAATAGCATATCTGCATTTGGCGAAGATGGAACCGGTAAGAGCATAGGGAGAAGTCTCATCACAGAGGTGCAGAGTTTCGGTGTATTTCTCATCTTCATACACATAAACTGTGATAACGGGACCGAACATTTCTTCCTGAATGGCTTCGTAGTGTGGGTCGGTGGTAACAATGATAGTAGGATCGATGAAATAACCCACTTTCTTGTCGTATTTGCCACCCAACACGATTTTAGCTTTTCTTGATTTCTTAGCTCTGTCGATATAGCCGGCAATATTGTCGAATGATTTCTCGTCGATAACTGCATTCACAAAGTTAGTGAAGTCGAACACATCACCCACCTTCACGGTCTTCATCATGTCTTTCACGTGAGCCAGCGTCTCATCCCACAGCGATTTGGGGATATAGGCACGAGAAGCGGCCGAGCACTTCTGACCCTGGAATTCGAAAGCACCACGAACGATAGCCACTGCCAATTCGCGTGGGTCAGCCGACTTGTGAGCAAAGATAAAGTCCTTACCGCCAGTTTCACCCACAATCTTGGGATATGTGCGGTAGATGTCGATATTCTTGCCGATTTCTTTCCAGAAAGCCTTGAAGGTGCTGGTGCTGCCAGTGAAATGGATACCTGCCAAATGGGGAGAAGCGAAAGCCACCTTGCTGATGACGGAGCCGCTGCCCGGGAGGAAGTTGATAACACCGTCGGGAAGACCTGCTTCCTTGAAGATCTTCATCAGATAATAGTTGGAAAGGATAGCGGTAGTAGCCGGTTTCCAAATAGTCACATTACCCATCAGCACGGGAGAGATGTTGAGGTTGAGGGCGATGGAGGTAAAGTTGAACGGAGTGATAGCGTAAACAAATCCTTCCATAGCTCTGAACTCGTTGCGGTTCAGGGTGGTGTTGTCTGATATAGGCTGCTGGGTGTAAATCTTGGAAGCGAAATAGGTGTTGAAGCGCAGGAAGTCGATGGTTTCGCAAGCGCTGTCGATTTCAGCCTGCATGGGGTTCTTACCCTGACCCAGCATAGTAGCTGCATTGATGAGGAAACGATACTTCTTGGCCAACAGTTCGCCAATACGCATCATGATGGAAGCGCGTTCAATCCAGGGGGTGTCTTCCCACTGCTTCTTGGCAGCCAAAGCGGCCTCGATAGCCATCTTCACTTCCTTTTCACCCACCTTATGGTATTTAGCCAATACGTGTTTATGGTTGGTAGGCATCACCACGGTGCCCATATTGCCAGTTTTCACTTCCTTACCACCAATGATAAGGGGAATTTCAATCACTTGATTGGATTGTCTAACCAATTCTGCTTTGAGAAGTTTGCGTTCTGGAGAACCCGGAGCGTAAGGTAAAACGGGTTCATTTTTCGGTTCTCTGAAAATATACGATGCGTTATTCATAATTTTTTGGGGTTTATAATAAAATGAATTATTCTTTGCATTTTGACAATGAGGGTGCAAACTTACACAAAATTTCTGAATTTCGGTGTAAGTTCAGCAAAAAAGATGCAGATTTTTTTCAGTTTACCGTTTGACAAACTTCTTGGTGACCATAGTTCCCTCGCTACTTATCCTTACAAAATACAGTCCGGAAGACATATTGTCGAGGCTGATACGGGTAGATGGGCTCTGCAACTCAACCGTTTTAATCCATTGGCCCATTGCATTATAAATTTCCACCTGCGGCATAGATACAAAATTCTGCGTCTCTATATACAGGTCGATGTAGTAGTCAGCCGGATTGGGACTGAGGCGCACAGAGGCTGCTAACGCTTCCGCATCGTTGATGCCCACCGTAGTGGTAAACGATGTGGAAACATATTCACTCTCCATCTCGTCGCAAACAGCCTTTACCCTCACTTGATAAGTGCTGCTCGGCTGCAATCCGCCAAGGCTTACCTGGGTTGTATTCACACTTTGAATCTGCCACTGACTGTTAGATTGCAATTTGTGTTCCACCACCCAGCTAAGTTCGTCACCACCGGCAGTCCAGCTTACCTCTGCCGAAGTAGCCGAAATATTAGTCACCTGCAAAGCTGTAGGCGTAGCACAAGTGTCGGGTTGTATTTCTTCAAGTGTTATAAACTGAATCTCTCCACCATAGATTGTTGTATCAGTCGTTGAGACAAAGGCACGATAGGTATAGGAAGTATTCGCCGTCAGGTTAGTCAGCATGTAGCTCAACGTTGAATCGGAGCCTGTATCCATCACCTGCGAATAGGAGCTTCCGCTTGTCTGTTTCCACTCGAAGCCGCGAGATTCTATACCCTGATTACCGGAATCGGCAATATGACCATGCATTACAGCATCAGTCTGCGTAATACCAGTAGCCTGGTCGGTAACCACAACAGGCCATTCCGGAACAGGAGGCTGTTCGCCACCCTGAAGGTCGTAAACCGACAACTGGTCAACACCTATTCCGTAACCCCAGTTCAGATGGGCTTCAAATATCAGCTGGTAGGAAGCCGATGGGTTAGGTAAGGCCAATGAATCCAAACGCCAGGGATAGATGCTGTTGGTGTAGGAAGTCAACAATACCCGTTGCGCACCAGGCGATGTTTTGTAGTAAATCATAAGTTCATCCTGGTCGCCCACCCAGTCTTGCTGTATATGATAGAATTTGATATACGGCTCTTGCAATGAGGTCAAATTGAAGACTGGCGATACCATACTGACAATATTGCCGGCTTCGGGGAAATAGGCACTAGCAAAATGACTACCCTCTGCTGGACCAATAGGAGCGTCCCAGTCACCGTATGTCTCTTCTGTATGCCAATAAACGTACTCGGATGTGGAATTGGCCGACACCCAACAGCCCAATCCTGTATTGAAAGGCTCATAATAGGGGAAGGATGTAATGGTTTCACACAAGGTGGTAAAACTGCCACTCATGTGGCTGGCAATCACACTGCCGTTGGCGCATACCGATGCCACATACCACTCGTATGAAGTGGCTGCCGACAAACCGCTTAAGACGTATACTCCATTAGTCAATGTAACATTTTCTACACTGGTATAGGTTGTAGTACCTGCCTCACGATAATACACATTATAAGAATTGGCCGTGCCCATCCATGTTAATTCTACGGAATTAGCTGTCACATTAGTTTGACTCAAATGGTCAGGCTGTGGACAGTCGGGAGCATAATCCAGCACCACGTCGTCAATATAAATCAACGCATACAGATAGTCGCCATAATCGCCAGAACTACCAATCGAATTAAGACGCAGGGCGATATACGAACCATTGCCCGTATAACTTGTCAGAGGCACCTCAAATTCAGCATATTCGTCACTCAACGTGCTAATAGTACCCAGAGGAGTAAACGATGAGGTATTGGAGGGACTATTCATCACACCCACATCAATACTACCCGTAAAACCGGATAATTTCGCATAGAAGCCCAACTGCAATTCGTTGATGTTCAATTCGGAAGTATTGATTTCAGGCAAAATCACATAGAAATTGGTAGCATCCATACCACTAAATAAGTAACCACTACCCTGATGAGCCGCCCAAGGGAATATATCCACATACGGGAACAAAGAGCTACCTCTACGCTGCCAACAGACAGGTAGCGGATATTGTGGAAGTCCCCCAAAATTATTGCTTTCAAAATCACAGATATAAGGCAAAGAAGAAGTTCCCAACGTACCACATTCGGTAAGAAAAGTACAAGGTGTTGACCACAGGCTGGTATCGCCATTATCGCATATCGAACGGGCATATAGCTGGTATTCGGTCGAAGGCTGCAGACCTATTAGCTCAGTCTCCAAACCGTTTGAGACAGTCTCTATGGTATTGTTGTACATCAGCTGCCAGCTCGATATATTAGCAGTGGCAGGAGTCACCGTTACATGAACACTGTTGGTAGTAATATTTGAAACAGTAACTGCCACCGGCTGCGAACAATGAATCACTTCGATATTGATATTATCGATAGTGGCAGCAGGATCTCCACCCATTGTATAATCGTTATGCCACAAGAAATACAAACGCTTTACCGTGCCCGCATATTCACTGCCTATAGAAAGGCCTGCTTCAGTCCACGAATCCTGCAAATAGAAAGTTCCCAACTCAGTAGCATTACCCGCGATAGTGTTCGAACCGGCATTTACATTCACAGGATCTCCAATATACACCCTCAAGAAATCGAACAAGGTAGCATTCTCATACTCACCCTGACACTTCCATTGGAAAGATAGAGCAAACTCTTCATTCTCAGGAAATGAGAAATCACGATAAACCCATACATTTGAACCAGCTTCCTTATTATAGCTGTTGGTCTGACCGTTATCGCCCGACACATATAGTACCGTGTTACCCGTTTCACTTGCCGGAGTGCCAATATACCACTTATTAGTCTGACTTCCATTTCGTATAGACCATAAATCATTTTCTTCCGCACTTTCAAAATCACAAGTATAGGGAATAGTAGCCGGAAGGGTGGGAAGTGTGGTAAACGAACACACCTCTGACCATGCGCTGTAATCGTTTCTTTCGCATATCGTTCTCACATACACATCGTATGAAGTATTGGGGCTCAACTGATATATAGTTACAGTATTTTGTATCAGCGTCATTATCTGTGAAGCCGTCTCAGGATTGAAACCAGAAGGACCATAAGCCAACTCGAAATGACTAGGTGTTGTCAGCGGCATATTCCAAGTAACCACGGCCGAATCAAGATAAATAGACCTTACTGATACCTCTGGAGCAACACACGAAATACACGAAACATGAAGCTCGAATCCATCCCAATTAACCATATTGTCAGAATGGAAATATACAGTCAATGGTCCCGTATGTGAATGTACTGAAGGTATTGTTACCATTGTGCCTTCGTCCTGATGTGAATGATATAACTCTTGACCATCGGTACCCGCACCATCATATATCACTAGATAATCGAACTCGTAATGTTCAGACAAGAAAGTACCACTGAGTTCCACCACTCGGTTTGGTTCTTCTGGATAGATTACCAGAATAGCGTCACAATCGTCGGAATAATTGTCAAAAGGACCTCCGTTGTCATAAATGGTCAACCCGCAAGTATATACTGTATCGATACCACTTGGGCGCATTATGTAGGCTCCTGGCATCACCGTCAGCGGACCACGCCATATACTATTACCTCCGTCACAATTAGCACGAACATAGCAATCGTAAGCCACCGAAGTTTGCAAATTATCAATCGTGATTTCGTTGGTATCGACTTGTAAAGACACAACACTTTGCGACTGCTCATCTGGATCAAATCCACGAAGACCTACGGCTACTGTCCATTGGGTTTCATCGCCACCCGCTGTCCACGCCAATTCCACCGATTGGGCAGAAACACCAGTATTTACAAAATTATTCGGCCTACGGCAATAGGGTATGTAATTTAACACCACATCATCAATAAATATAGTGGCCGTAGAGTAATAACCATAATCATTAGAACTTCCCGTAGCATTCATCCTCAGGGCAATATTGGTACCCGACCCTGTATATGAATCCAACGGCACCTCTACCTCTGAATAGCTGGTTGTCAATCCGTTGACTGTTGCCACAGAGACAAAAGTGGAAGGATTGTTTGGATCAGTCATGACACCCACTTCAAGCTGATAAACATAGTTGAAATAGCATTCTATCATAGCATGGAAAGTAAGCTGCAAGGAATTTAAAGTCACTGTAGAAGTGTCGATTTGTGGAAGCACTACCAAATGATTCACAGGATCTGTACCGCTATGCAAACTCGACATGCCGTTATATGCGTCTTGATATGAGTAATACACGAAAGGATAGTTGTACGTCTCAGGTCGACTCCAACAAGCTGGTAGGGGATGATCTTCGGTACCGCCAAAATTGTTGCTCTCAAAATCACAAATATAAGGCAACGACGATGCATCAATAGACAAACACCCTGTGACAAAGTTCTGAGAAGCAGACCACAAACTCGTATCTCCATTGGCACATATCGAACGAACGCTTACTTCGTACTGAGTGGCAGGATTCAAACCAGTAATCAAATACATCTCATCTCCCTGTACAGACACAATATTTTGCGTTCCCACTGGGCCGTTTCCATACCGCAATTGCCACATCACAATACTGTCACGACCTGTAGTAATGCCCACAACAGCAGTAGAGGAGGAAATATCCGTAATAGCAAAGTCGGCTGGTATTGCACAATTAATGGCCTTTACCAATATATTGTCGATAGCTGCAGGTGGATTTGAGCCATCGCTATGGTCGTTTTTCCACAAGAAATACAAACGCTTGGTAGTATTGGAGTATTCCGCACCCAACACATACTCAGCAGTGTTCCAACTCGATTTCTGACAAAGCCTGCCGATGAGCACAGCATCGTCGGGTTCTTCATCCTCACCCGCAGCCACTCCTACAGGTCTACCAATATAAACGGTCAGATAATCATACAGATTCTGATTATATCCTTCACCATAACATCTCCAATCGAACGAAAGCAAAAACTCCTCTCCTTCAGAGAAAGTAATGTCTCTATATGCCCATACTACAGAAGAATTTTCAGTCTGATAAGTGTTGCTAACTCCATTATCAGCCGATATATATAATGACATACTACCATTGGGCGTATAGTTGGTTGCATCATCAATATACCAACTGTTCGTTTGGGTTCCATTCACAATAGACCAAAAAACATTTTCACTGCTGTTTTCAAAATTGCAGCGATAAGGCAATTGAGCCGGTTCGAAAGGCAAGGTTGAAAATTCCACCGCATGTGACCATTCGCTATAAGACGAGTCGCAAACGACCCTGAGATAAGCCTCATAGGAAGTATTTAAGCTTAAGCCTGTAAGGTTTACTGACACCTCTTGCATACCGTCAGCAAAACTCAAAATGATAGGTTGCACCCCTTCAGGATTAAAACCTTCAAGACCATATACCAACTGGCAAACAGGATTCTCCCCTCCCGGACGCTCTACCACTATAACTGCACTATCCAACCCCACTGCACTAACTTCCATACGCGGAGGAACACAAGACACACAACTAGTATAAATCACAAAACCATTTTCCGTCACTGAATTATCTGAATGGAAATAGATAGTTAATGGTCCCGAATGAGAGGTGATTGTAGGAATAACCAGCGTTGAAAATCCATCTTGATTCGAGCGGAACATTTCATGACCTACTCCCACTCCATCATAAACTACCAAGTAGTCCCACATACTGTTTTCCGCTATTAAAATACCACTGATTTCCACATAGCTATGCTCATCATCAGGATAAATGACCAAATATGAGTCACAATCGTTGGAATAATCATTATCGGGTCCACCATTATCATAAATAGTTGCTCCACAAGTATGCAAAGTGTCTGTGCCGTATGCGTGCATAAAATACACTCCAGATACCACATTGAACAAACCCTGCCATCCGCTAACACCATCTTCTCCGCAATTCGCCCGTACATAGAAATCATAAACTTCAGAGGACAGCAACGAATCCACCGTAGCCTGAGACATACCACTGACTGAAATGATATTCTGAGCATTATTGGGGTCGAAACCATGAAGACCATACACCAAGTCCCAATTACCTTCATCGCTACCACTTTGCCACGTCAAAGTCACCGATGAAGAATTAGTGCTGACACACTCCAAATTGGTAGGCTTCGGACAAGGAGGAAGATGTTCCAAGGTCACATCATCAATCACTACATAATCGTTATCGGACTTCAAACGGAAAGCCAAACGGGTTCCGTTGCCACTATAATGCCACAAAGGAATTTCAAACAACTGGTATTCACGAGAAAGATACACCATTGAAATATTTTCGAATGTAGAAGCGTCAGCAGGGTCGGTCAAAACACCCACCTCCACCATTGCACCTCTTCCATAATTATTTTTTGCATAAAAAGAAAGTTGCAAAGTATTCAGTGGTATAATCAGCGTATCAATATTTGGCAATAAAACCACATAATTATTGGGGTAAATACTATACAAACTGTGGGTGCCACTATGAGCCATAGATATTACATCAGCCACATATAATGAAGAGGCCGCTACACCCAATCGGCTCCAACACAATTGCATCGGGTAGGCAGTGTTTTCAGTATTGTTATGCTCGAAATCCCATGTATAAGGTACACTGTCAAGTGCCATACAGTCGGTGGTAAAAGAGACTATAGAAGAAGCTATCTCAGTCCCATTATTACACATTGTTGCCACAAAAACACTGTAAGAAGTATTGGAATTCAGACCATGAAACACATAGGTCTGCTGAACTGCAACATTTTGTGACTCTATTATTATAGGACTATCGTTGGTTACCAAATAAGCTCCGTGACCCGATTCTTGATAATAAACATAATACTCACCAGGATTGGCAGACCAAGTGATAGTCGCACTATTTGAAGTTACCGCTGTAAGTTGGAGACCTGTAGGCCTATCGCAATCAGGAATCTCCTCCAATATTACATCATCAATGTAAATATTGTTGTTAGGATTTAAACGAAAAGCAATATAAGTAGCCGTTGATGGAACATTAGCAAAAGAGACTCTATATTCAACGTAATTACCTGTCAATGTATTGCAAGTCCAAACAGGCTCAAATGAAGACACATCCTCTCCACTGCTCATCAACCCCACCTCAATATTCGCATTCAAACCACCATCCGATTTTGCATAAAATCTAAGTTGCAAACCATTCAAAGGCAACACATCAGTGGCTATCTGAGGTAACACCGCCACTATACCCGCCGCCTGATTGCCACTATATAAACATGAATTACCACTATAAGCAGTATATGGATTTACTATCACATACGGAACCGTAGTACTTCCCTCTCTTACCCAACATGCTGGTAACGGACGGGCAACTGTTCCCCCTATGTTATTATGCTCAAAATCCCAGATTTGAGGAACTGACGAAATAACAGTACAGGCCGTATTGAAAGTAGATACTGCACTTGGTATCAAACTACCATCATCACAAATTGCCTCCACATACCAATTATATGCCGTACCATTAGTAAGACCTGTCAACACATACATTCCACTGTCATTCAAGCTAATACCTCGCATGAAAGCATAATTCTGCATCTCCTCAGACTTGTAATATAAATTGAAAGTATCAACATCGGCCTCCCACGAAAGAAGAGCCTCGTTGGTATACGCAAGTGACACCAAACTGTCGGGAGTTGCACAAGGTTGAATATTCTCTACGGTAATATCATCCAAACACAAGTTCCATCCGGCATTAGGGGCATAGCGTCTTACAAAAGCAATATATCGATTGCCACTATATCCTGCCAAAGGCAACTCATAATACTGAAATTCACCTACTGGCACTACAGTCTGAAACAACATGGTAAAGCCTGCCAATACCGCTGTATCACTCTCAGGAGCCTGCAAAATGGCATTTTCATCTGAAATCCATACTGAAATCTCATCCACCATAGTGGTATTGCTCACATGATTGCGCACATAAAACGACAACTGCTGTATGCCTGTCAATCCCAACAATGGTGATATCAACCAATCGTTGTGTCGTTCTAATGCATACTCTGTAAAACATACCGCCGAATGTTGTCCTGTATGTGCATGTGTCGGATTTTGACTATACTTCCAATAAAACGAGCCATCTCCATAAGAATGAAGAGTAGTACCCCCATTATACACCTTCCAACAGGATGGTGTACTGTTTTGCTGCCCGAAATAGCAACTTGTTCTCCAGGCATCCTCAAAGCCTTCGGTCCATGGAAACGAACTTATTACATCACTACATTCGGTAAAAAACGTATAAGAAACCTCTCCACTCACCCCATCAGTACAACTGCTTCTTACATAAGCAGTATACAACGTATTGGGACTTAAATTATGAAAAGTAAAGAAAGTATCAGGAGTCATTGTCCAAACAGCTTCGTTCAAATCAGCACCTGCCACATCGCAATACACCTGATATTGCGCATTAGCACTACGAGGCTGCCAATGCATAGTTGCAATACTTTGCAATTCAATAGCGCCTTGTGTTTCCACATTTTCCAAACCTGTAGTAACGGTGAGGTTTGCCGGTGCTAAACAAGCAGATCCTCCCATATAGGTAAACCCCGTTTTAGGAATAAAATGCTGAATCGTTGGTCCCACAACTCCGTTCCAAGTGTATGAAAATAAAGCACTATTACTACTGTTTATCCCATAAAAAACTGCATATGCATGCTCAAAGCCCCCAGTAATAGTCTGCACATTCACCAACAAATTACCACCTGTATAAGTATAGGGAGTTGTAAAATAGACCGTTAATTGCTGAGTGACTGCATTAATAACCAACTGCCCCTGATACACCTCTGTCATATTAGCAGTGGGCAGAAAAATCGCGCTCTGAAACGACGCCTCTTCGACTACTCCCATACGAATGGAATAAGTTCCATCCCATACATCAGAAGGCAAAGTTCTCAGATACCATGTCATCGATGAAATGGTAGATCCCGACATATCCATTAGCATATTAGCAGGATATATAAATTGCTGTTGTTGAGGAGAATCATTGAAATCACCGTTTACTGGTATATATTCATTTTGCGCAACTCCGTCTGCCACAACAAGAGTAGCTGCCGACTGCGAAAAAACCCAGTTTTCAACCATCGAAAGCGTCAGCAATACTAGCCAGATAAGAACTATTTGTCTTTTCATCTTTTTATAATTTTCTGCATATACACATTGTGTTGTATCTATGCATTGATTCGTCATTTTTTTCTAAGTTTAATTCCATCAATCTTTCTCTTTTATGCACCTTACACTATAACCCATACCCTCATAAGTATGATTTTCTATTATTTCTTCACAATCGAGGAAAGTTTCAAACACCACAATAATAATTTCCGGTCCTGTATTTTCCGTTGACCAGAAATAGGCATTACCCCTCAGACCCTCGAAACGGCTAAGACTACCATTGTAACGACCTGCTGGTAATGCTGTAAAACCTGTACTGTTGTCACCTCCATGAGGAAGCCAGTAAAGTGGTGACTTCAAAGCGGAAGATCCATGTGCATTCAATGCATAATACTTCTCGGGAGTAGGCAAATACCAACCTGCAGGACAGATACCCTGGATATGGCCATGACCATTATCGGCACTGTCACGCACTGCTGCCTGAAAACAGTATAATCGCCCATATATCGCAACATTAGCTGCCGCATTAGGATAATCCGTACTTACATATTCGTATATGCAAGGTATATCTGTACAATCGCTGTATTTTTTCGATTCCAAATTACGTTCTGTCCAACAATCGCAATCAATACGTACCCCATGATAAACATGGCCCTCACAATCAACAGCATCAGGACACTGCGGGAAAACAATCACCACATGCTGGTAACAACTATCCTTATACCCACACACGCCATCGGTCATAACCCACAAAATCTCGTTGTCACCTTCATAATACATACTATCAGCAGGTATATTATTTGTAATAGTAAAAGGCCATGATAACGAATGAACGGCAGTGGGAATGCCAATACTTTCAGGATACTTCTTCATGGCACAATCTCCAAAAGTCAAAGTGTCATATACATCGGGGGGACAAGTCAAACTCATCATCGGCACCACTGCTGGAGCAATCACGATAGTAGTGGTAGCACTACAGGTATTACCGTCACGTGCTGTAACAATATAACTACCGTCAGACAAGCCCGTAAAAGTATTAGAACTTTGGAATGCTCCTCCATTGATACTATATTCAATGGGAGCTTTGCCCACAGCACTTAATGTAACCGAACCATCGTTATCGCATAGCTCATCATTTGAAGACAACACAAAAACTTCCATGCTATTTACCATCAGGTTCAGCACTACAATCGAATCACAACCTTCTGTAGTATGCCTGCTAAATACATAATTGCCACTTATGGTTCCTACACCAAAAGTCGTGTCTCGCCATGTCCAGGGTAAAGCTTTCTGGCAGATAGTGTCCTTCACAGTTATTTCGTATGACGGATTCACCGTCAGACTCAATGTCACCGTACTGTCGCAACCCTTTACAGTGTGTCTGTGGAACACGTAGGTGCCGCTGATTGTTCCCGACTGGAAGGTAGTGTCCCTGAACGTCCATGGGAGTTCATTCTGGCAGATCGTGTCCTTTAAGGTGATATCATACGACGGGTTAACCGTCAATGTGACAATGACAGTGCTGTCACAGTTATAAATAGAGGGCACTGTCCTTGTTAGAACATGTATGCCGGCTGTCGTCAGCGTCGTGTCAAATCCGAACTCCGTGAATGCCGTCCCCATACATATGCTACGGACGAAACTGCTGGTGTCCAGCTTATGCACATACAAATGGAGCACTGTGATGGAGTCACAGCCATTATACGCCGTGTCCTTCTGAATGTACCATCCTGTCTCGCTACGCAATGTGTCATTGAAATCAAACGTCTCCCCCTTGCATATATGGCGGGTCAGAGTATCACGGTACTCATCGCTTACAGACAACTGCATCGTCACCACAGAGTCGCAGCCGTTGACGGTGTGCAAGCTTGTCGTCTTGCTTCCCGCTGCCGTGAACACACTGTCATTCCACGTATATGGAAGTGCACTCACACATACCGTCTTTGCAGACACTATATTGTAGGTCGGGTTCACCGTCAGGCTCAAGGTCACCGTACTGTCGCAGCCTTTTACAGTGTGTCTGTGGAACACGTA